>Ga0233449_1000078_pt1 | contig 137615 bp, 127 predicted proteins | sample SI_124_October20_FD_183012 | JGI IMG/M metagenome (GOLD analysis project Ga0233449, IMG submission 183012) | Seawater microbial communities from Saanich Inlet, British Columbia, Canada - SI_124_October2016_200_MG | ecosystem: Environmental > Aquatic > Marine > Inlet | place: Canada: British...
GCTCTCCTAACGGTGTGGATAAGGCCTTGCCAAGTAATTGCTGCATATTTTGAGACTTTCTTTGGTCGGAGAATCTCAAAGTATGAATCACTTCAGGGCTTTATCCTATTAAGTCGGGTACTGTGGGGGGGGTGATTAAAATAAGTATGAGTATTGTCAATTTGTTCTTGAGTTAGGCCACCGGCACTGGATAAATTGGTGCTGTATATTGAGGTTTCATGGAAAATTGCATTCGCTATTCGTGCTCGTGTCAAATCAGCACCGGACAACTTGGCATGCGTTAAATCAGCATCATACAAAGATGCTTGGGTAAGATTGGCACCTACAAAATCACCTTCCGTCAAGTTAGCCCCATCCAGTTTTGCGTTTGTTAAATCGGATCTAATGAAACTCGCCTTAACTAATATGAAATTTCTTAAGTCTATTTCAGACAAATCTGCGCCATCAAATCGGAGCACATAATTTCGATTAGCCATTTGCATTGCAACATCAAATGAGCTCAATAAATTCATAATAGTTTGAATGTCATTTCTGCGCCCAGGCATCATTTCAAAGTCGTCGATATCCCTTTGGACAGGTGGTTGACGCACAAATGCACAAAGAATGTCCCAAACTGGCTGTTGATCGCGTTCTGGTGAATCGTTGGCAATTCTCCATAAGGCGTAAACTCCTCCAATCCGAACTGTTTGCTCTGAACTTCCCAATTGTTCAACAGCCATATTAAAGCGGTCAGTTAAGTGGCCTTGTTCAGCGATTTCAGCTTGACGGATAGCTGTTGCCGCCTGGTCTTGTGCGGTGATCGTCTGCAAATGCGCGGTCCAGGCGCGCCATATTCCGAAGGCCAGGCCGACAATGCCGACAGCCAATAACCCTAAATTTCTTACAACTTCACTGAGGGTTGCGCGGTCGTCCTGTTCCGGGATGCCCCAGGTTTTGAAACTGAATACCTCGCCCAAACTCACGATGCTGTTTAGAAGAACCAATCCACCCAGCACAACGCCCAGGCTCACGACTATTCGCCAGCGCCGTTCAATCAATCCGAACAAGTCGTCGAGCATTTCCCATATGGCGATGGGCATGGCTTTCATGGGGTGGGGTTCCGGTTGCTGGTTGCGGTTGGGGTAGCATGGCAGTTCGCGGAAAAGATGTGAAGGGATAGTTTGTTCTCTTGGGTGAGCCGGAATGGGTTGTTGAGGTTTGGTCGCCGTCAAAACGCTCCGTCATACTGGCGAAGGCCAGTATCCATGATGAGTTTTAATACGGAAAAACTGTGCTGGTAAAAGACTCACTATGGATACTGGCCTTCGCCAGTATGACGGCTATATTTGGGCCGCTTTACCCTCACTCAAATTATGATAATTTGAAAGCCCGCCATCAAAGGACAATGCCCCCTATGCTCACCGCCGAGAAAAACGACCTGATCACCCGGACCGACAAGGGCACGCCTTGTGGGGAGATGTTGCGCTCGTACTGGCAACCGGCAGCGCTGGTGGAGGAATTTGATGCCGAACGGCCGATCGTGCCGGTGCGCTTGTTTGGCGAGGACCTGGTGGCGTTTCGCGATGAAGGCGGTCGTTACGGTTTGTTCGACCGGCGCTGCACACACCGCGGGGCAGATATGTGTTTTGGGCGCCTGGAGGATGGCGGTTTACGCTGTCCGTTCCATGGCTGGCTGTTTGATGTGGACGGGGCTTGTCTCGAGCAACCGGCGGAACCGGAAGAAAGTAATTTCCGCAACAAAGTGCGCCAGACGGCCTATCCCTGTCTTGAGCGCAATGGCGTGGTCTTTACATATATGGGCCAAATGAATGAGAAGGGAGAGGCTCCACCACTGCCCGATTACGACTGCTTCACAGCTCCGGCGGCCTATACATTTGCCTTCAAGGGGCATGTGGATTGCAACTGGTTGCAGGCGCTGGAGGTCGGCATTGATCCGGCGCATGCCTCGTACCTGCACCGGTTTTTTGAGGACGAAGACCCGGACGAGGCTTATGGCAAGCAGTTTCGCGACCGGGCCGATGGTACGGACCTGACGGTCACCGAAGTATTGCGCGAATATGACCGGCCTGAAATTGAAGTTGAAGAAACGGCGTCCGGTTTGCGCTTGACCACCTTGCGCGATCTCGATGATCAGCAGCGCCACGTGCGGATCACGAACCTTGTCTTCCCCAACGCCTTTTGCATTCCCATCAGCAATGACATGGTGATCACCCAATGGCATGTGCCGGTGGATGATGGCGAGAACTATTGGTACGCCATGTTCACCGACTTCAGCAACACGGTTGATCAGGTGACCATGCGGACACAACGCCTGGAAAGCTGCACCTTGCCGGACTATAAATCGACCCGCAATCGGGACAACAATTATGGCTTTGATGCGGAAGAACAGCGTACCAAGACCTATACGGGCATGGGCATGGACATCAATGTGCACGACCAGTGGGCGGTGGAATCGCTGGGTAAAATCCAGGATCGCACGACCGAGCATCTCGGCACCTCGGACAAGGCTATTATCGCCAATCGCAAAATGTTATTCCGGGCCATCGAAGCCGTGCAACAAGGCGAAGACCTGCCTGCCGGTGCCGGAGAAAACCTGCGCGGCCCTGTGGCCATCGACGCGGTGGGGCCGCCTGCGGAACAGGCGACAATCTGGAAAGAACGCGATCTCAAACGGCGGCATAAATCAGCCTGGGCGCAAGACCCTTGGTTAAACTCAAAAGGGTTAAAGGTATCTGGGAATGAGTAACACAGTCGACCATCGCAGCTTCGTTGAGCGTCACAATTTGCACGATGACATGCGCGCCGAAGCCGAGGCCCGTGCCATTCGCATGTGTGAGGACTATGACCTCAGTGTGGTACGCCTGTCTTTTGCCGACCAGCACGGGGTGCTGCGCGGCAAGACGATCATGGCCCAGGATATTCACGGGGCGCTGGATAACGGCATCACCATGACGACGACTTTGCTGGCCAAGGATACGGCCCACCGCACGACCTATCCTGTCTTTACAACAGGTGGTGGTTTTGGCATGGAGCAGATGTCAGGTGGCGGTGACTTTGTTATGATCCCCGACCCGACGACGTTCAAGGCTTTGCCCTGGGCCTCTAATACAGGCTGGATGCTGTGCGATATTTATTTTCCCAACGGTGATCCCGTGCCGTTTTCGACCCGCCAGATTTTGCGCGATTCTCTCGGCAAGCTGGCGGACCAGGGTTATGATTATGTCACCGGCCTGGAGGTCGAATTCCATTTGTTTAAACTGGAGGATCCCAAACTATTGCCCCATCAGGCAGGTGCTCCGGGTGAAGCGCCTGAAGTCAGTTTGCTGAACCAGGGTTATCAGTACCTTACCGAAAGCCGGGCTGATGATCTGGAGCCCTATGTGGAAGTTCTGCGCGATACCCTGATGGCCATGGACTTGCCGCTGCGTACAACAGAGGTTGAGTTCGGCCCCAGCCAGCTTGAATTCACCTTTCATCCGCAAGGCGGGCTTGCCTCTGCCGACACCATGATGCTGTTCCGCAGTGCGGTGAAACAAACGGCGCGCCGGGCGGGCCTGCATGCCAGCTTCATGTGTCGTCCGAACCTGCCCAACATATTTTCCAGTGGCTGGCACCTGCATCAATCGCTTGTGGAACGGGGCACAAGCAATAATGCCTTCATGCCTGCCGAGGGTGAGATTATTTCGCCCATCGGCAAGCAGTTTGTGGCTGGCCTGCTGGACCACGCCCAGGCGGCCTCGGTCTTTTCAACACCGACTATCAATGGCTACAAGCGTTATCAGCCTTATTCCCTCGCCCCGGACCGGGCCTTGTGGGGTTACGATAATCGCGGGGCCATGATCCGGGTGGTCGGCGGGCCAGGCGATGCGGCCTCGCGCATTGAAAACAGGGTCGGTGAACCTGCTGCAAACCCTTATCTGTATCTCGCGTCGCAAATCGTATGTGGTCTGGACGGCATGGCACGTCAGCTGGACCCGTCATCGCCGGTTGATGCGCCGTACGATACCGAAGCGCCTTTATTACCCACCAGCTTGCTGGCTGCGATCTATGCCCTGAAGGAAGACACTTTGTTCCGGCGTGAATTCGGTGACCAGTTTGTCGATTACATCCTGCATATAAAAGAGGCCGAAGTCAGTCGTTTCCACGCCACAGTGACCGACTGGGAACACAAAGAATATTTCGGGGTGTTTTAAATATCCCAACCGTCACCCCGCACTTGATGCGGGGTCATCGCTTATGAATACAGGTATCCCTCTTGGTGTAAGCATGGATGCCGGATCAAGTCCGGCATGACAAAAGCTGCCACTAACGCTTCACGCCACCCACAATAATCCCGGCATATTTGTGGGCGATGTCGGTGATCTCGGTGGCATCACTGCCGCGATACCATTGCAGAACCGAATTGCACAGACCCAACATTGCAAGGGTGACGAGGCGGCAATCCAGATCGGGCTGGAAGGTTTTGTCCAGGACGCCTTCTTCGAACATGCCTTGCAGGACTTTTTCATAACTCGCCGCCAGCCTGGTTACAGGTTTTGCTGTATCGCTCGACAGATACCGGCGTTCATTCAGGAAAACCTTCACATAGTCCGGCATTTGGTGAAAGGGCGCCATATGGGCAGCGATGGCCGCTGTAATCTTTTCATCGGCTGTCATGTCGGCGTTGGCTATGTCACGGGCCCGATCATGGAATTCTTCTACCCCCATGCGGCAAACTTCGGTCAGGGCCGCGTTCTTGGAGCTGAAATAGTGATAAAGGCCAGCTTGTTTGATGCCGAGGCGATCGGCGATATCGCGGGTGCTGGCGCCATGAAAGCCCTTTTCCGCAAAGACAGACGCGGCGGCATCCCGTATTTCTTTTAGTCGTTTTGGTTGAGATTTTTCGGCACGGGGCATGGCGATCAGAGTTTTCCGGTTTTCTTGATTTGATCAAACCATAGCCTGGTGTCTGCCACGTGTCTGCCGCGATCCAAACCAGGACTTTAAATAATCGACGATCCGACGCCTGCAAGTCTCGCATGGACAAGGCGGATATCCATGGGTTAACATTCAGAAATAGTTCGCATACGAAGGATATTTACATGAGCTTGCTGCTGGATGACGCCGAAGTTATCGACCGGATCTTTGATCATATCGACGGTAAAAGTACAGATTTGGGCGAAGACGTTTGGCGTGAGCCTGTCGAAAGCTATTCTTCGCAAGAACGATTTGATGCGGAAATCAATCTGCTGAGGCGCCTGCCGGTGCCTTTTTGCCCCTCAGCCGCCTTGCCCGAGGCCGGATCTTATATCGCCCGGACTTCAGCGGGCACACCTTTATTGGTCGTGCGCGGTGATGATGGTGTGGTCCGGGCCTTTCGCAATGCTTGCCGCCATCGCGGCATGGCCGTGGCGGATGGCAGTGGTTGCCAGCGCAGTTTTGTCTGCCCCTATCACAACTGGGCCTATGATCTGGACGGCAGCCTGAAACATATCACGGACGCTGAAGGCTTTCCTGGACTGGATAAAGACCAACACGGCCTGGTGCCGGTCACAGCAGAAGAAAAGGGCGGTCTGGTCTTCATTACCCAGGAAGAGCCTGTCTCTGGCGGTGCGCTGGACTATATGCCGGACCTGATTGCGCCGGATAACATTGTTTTCAATTCCATTGAAATTGTGGATGAGGCCAACTGGAAGCTGATCGGGGAGACCTCCATGGAGGGCTACCACATCAAGGCCCTGCACAATAAAACTTTCTTTCCCTACGGTTTCGACAATCTGAACGTGGTGCAGACCTACGGCCCCAACTCCCGCATTGTCTTTCCCTTCCGCCGGGTCGAAAAGATGCGCGATGTGCCACGTGAGGAACGCTATCTGGATGGCCTGGTGACCGATGTCTATCAGTTTTTCCCCAATACCCACGTCACCAAACTCTCCAGCCATTCCATGCTGATCATCCTCGAGCCGGTATCACCGACCCGGACGCGTTGGGTGATCTATCAAATGCGGCCCAAAAAAGAGGGTGAAAGTGATGCCGATGTCGCCGAAGCCAAACGCGACGCCGGTTTTGTCCAGGATTCAGGCCTGAAAGAAGACCGCGACGCTGCCTGTTCCATTCAGGCCGGTTTGGCCGGTAACGCCAACAGTCACTTCACTTTTGGCCATTTTGAACAGGGGATCGTGCATTTCCACAAGACGTTGCATGAATTGCTGTCGAAGGTGGGGTAGGGCGCCAACTTTTCGTTAACCCAGGAAAAACGGTGCCTGGCATATCTTGTGCCTGGCTCGCTTTTCCGGCCGATTTATGTGACTTCTGCCGTTTCGTGAATACATCCGCCAAACGCGGAGCCAGGCAGCTTCGCGTAGGCGCTTGTGCCAGGCACCGGATTTGGCTTTGCAGTGCCAAAAACCCCATTTACCGACAATTTTAGAAAAATTTATCCAGAAACATCAGGGAAACCTCTTTGTAAGCCGGTGCGCCTATAACTGTTTTCAAGGAAACAAGGCAAACCCGCAAAACCGCAAACAGGAGAGTTCAGATGTTCACAACAACAATCATTTTGATGGTCGGTATCGCAGCTCAGACATTGTTCAATCATCTCTTCGGTCAGAAGACCCCGAGCGGTGTAAACAGTTTCAAGATTGTCAGCAACTCAAACAAGAATTGCAGCAAATCATCCCGCCGCATTACCCAACGCATTGCCCGTCGCGCACAAAAGTCTTGCAGCCTTGTTCAGGCCTGAAGCAGCGTTCTGGATAACAGTTTCAAGACAATTTTCGAGAGCTATTCCGGTTTAAACCGAATAGCTTCAGCTTTCATTATCGTTCCCTAATGTGAGTTAACGGGAGCGCAGCGTTTCCAACTTCGTCGGAAACGCGCCAGGCTTCTTGTACTTCATGATTTGACGCCAGTTTCGGAAGAAGCCAAAAGGGCCGGAGAGTACACCGGCTGAAGCGACTCCGGCGATCAGGGCGCCGCCCACGCCAAAGACAAAAGCATCCGCACCGGTAAGTGTCAGATTTTTCACGGGTGTTTTGACTGCAAGGTTCGGGTTACGATAACGCTCAGGCGTTGACCCCATACCATAGATAGCCCCGTTGGGACTGCCGGTAAAATGTTCGGTGGTCAGGGGAGATGACAGTTCGCGGTATGCGATCAGGTCGCAAAAGCCTGGATAGGTTTTTTCCACACACGCCAGCAAATTATCTGCAATATTGTTCTTGAAGTCCTCATATTCCTGGCCGCGCTTTTTCCAGGGCTCGTCCGCCCATTTTCTGAAATGCTCATAGTTTACAAAGCCGATGACCTCAGCGGTATGGGTTACGGCATCGGGGTTCTTTAGCGACGGAAAAGACAAGTAACACCCCTTGGCCGGACCCGAGACCGCACCCTCGCTGTCAAAATAACGCTCGTGATCGTAGCTATCGAAAATCCAGTGATTTTCTCCATTAAAACCAAAGACTTCTGGCCCTTTATTAAGCCCCAGGTAAAGAACGACAGTTGTCGTTGTAGGCACCATGGGTTCCAGCTCGCGGGCAATATCAGCGCCCAGGTGGGGCGGTAAAAACTTGTCATAGGTGAGGTAGGCCCCGGCATTGGAGACGATTTCCGGCGCATAAAAGCGGGTCAGTTCCCCGCCCTTGCCTTTCTTTTGCAGGACTTCAACGCCGATGGCCCTGTTGCCTTCCGTCAGGATTTGTTTGACCTCGTGGTTGATCAACACCTTGCCACCTGCGGCTTCGATGGCGGGCACGACATAATCGGCGATCTTGCTGGCCCCACCAACCGGATACCAGCCACCGTGGATGTAGTGATTGACGATCAGGGCATGGCTGGCAAAGGCGCTTTTGGATGGCGGCAGGCCGTGATCGCCCCATTGTGAGGCCACAACGGCCTTGATTTTCACATCACTGAAATGGCGATTGAGCACATCTGCCGTATACGCCAAGGCCAGATTATCCAGCTTTGCCTGCTGGCGCTTGAAGAACCAGCGCAGGATGCCCGAATTACCCTCTGCCAAAAGCCGGAAATAGTTCCACTTTTTCATCAGGTAAAGATCAGCAAAATACCCTTCAATACCAACGACTTCTGCCGGGAACTGCGCAATCAGGTCCGCCTTGAAGCTTTGGCGGTCGCTTTTCTGGGCAAAGGTCAGGTCGGGGTAGACAAACTTGTCGAACTCGTCGGGCATTTGGGCCCATTCAAGCTGGTTGTCAGTGATGAAATCAAAGATCGTGCGCATGGTCGAGCCTTTACCGACTTCGCCGATATAGTGGATGCCCACGTCCCATTCCTGATTGCCAGGGCGCTTGAAGACATGGGTCAGGCCGCCGATAACATAATGACGCTCCAGGACCAGCACCCGCTTGCCCTGCAATTTGGCGAGGATACTGGCCGTTGTCAGGCCACCCAGGCCCGATCCGATGACGATAACATCATACTGGTTCTGGTCCGTCATTTAGACCCATCCTTCATTTGATAGTAGGCATGAATTCCGCGTTGACCTGATTGCGCAAATTCCCGTGCAGCAAATAATCCGCCGCCGTGCGGGCCGCGTCGCGGCGAATGTCATCGAAGGTCGCCGTTGAATACCAGGACGAATGGGGCGTCAGGCACAGTCGTCCCTTGACCCAGTCTTCGTCCCTGGCCCAGGCCGTCAGCAGGGGATGCGGGGGTGGTGGCTCAAGGGCAAAGGCGTCCAGGGCAGCGCCAGCGATATTGCCAGAACGAATACCGCCTTCGATGGCGTCCAGGTCCACCAGTTTGCCGCGGGCGCAGTTGGCCACGATCATGCCGGGCTTCATCATGGCCACGGATTCTGCATTGATCATATTGGTGGTTTCATCATTCAAAGGGGTATGGATACTGACTGCATCCGCCCAACCTAATAAATCAGATAAACTATCGAAGCGATTGAAATCAAGTGACATTTCGTGTCCGACAGGCAGGTAAGGATCGAAGTAGCCGACCTCCATGCCAAGGGCCCTGGCGCGGGTCAGAACGCCCGTGCCGATGCGCCCGCAACCGATGACGCCAAAGCGTTGGCCACGCACCCGGCGCAGGGCGGGCGGTCCGTCCCAGACCCAGCCTTCAACAATGTTTTTCTTCAGGGCTTCGTGATAGCTCAGGAAGCCGCGCATCAAGGTCAGGACCATGCCGATGGTCGAATTGACCACATCCGTCATGTCATAGGTCGGCACGTTACTGACAGGAATATTCGACGCGCCACAGGCTTCCAGGTTGATACGGTCGTACCCAATGCCGAGGCGAACGATATGTTTGCAGTTTGTCAGCTTGGCGGCGACCTCGGGCGTGATGTCGATAATGTGCCACAGCAGGATGCCATCGCAGGCAGTCCAGACATCATCCGGGATATCAGCCGGGGTCAGGGCCCGGTGCACCAGAAATTCCGCGTCCGGTAACTGGCTCAGTTCGACTTCAGGGTTACCCTCAAACTGGGCATCGGGGATCAAAATTTTCATGGGGGCTTCTCAAATGGTCAGGGGCAGGTACGGTAGGTGTGAACCAGAAATATCATCTATCACGACGAGGAGCGCAAGAATGAGTGAGAAGTTTGCTTTTATCGGTCTGGGCGCCATGGGCAGCCCTTTGGCCTTGCATCTGGCCAAATCTGGCGTTGATTTGACCGTCTATGATGTTAATCCAGCGGCCATGACCCGTATTACCGACGCCGGTGCCAAGGCGGCTGACAGCCTGGCTGAAGCTGTCTCGGGTCGCGATGTGGTCATCACCTGTCTGCCCGCCTCGAAAGAAGTCCGGGCTGTCATCCTGGGGGCAGGGGGCGTGCTGGAACATGTCTCGGAAGGTACTTTGATCGTTGATACCAGTACGGTCGACCCGGAAACCACTGACGAGGTCGCCGCCGCCGCCATGGAAGCAGGTTGTGCCTTCGCCGATTCGCCCATTGGCCGCACCGTTGATTTGGCTGAACAGGGCAACGCCCTGTTTATGGTGGGTGCCACCTCCAACGACTTTGGTCGCCTGAAACCGGCTCTCGAGGCCATGGGCTCGACGGTGCATCACTGTGGTGGACCTGGCACAGGCATTCGGACCAAACTGGTGAATAACTTCCTCGCCATCGCCGGGGCCCAGCTTTCCGCCGAAGCCCTCGCCCTGGGGGCCGGTCTTGGTCTGGATGTGGATGCGGCCCTGAAGGTCGTCAATGATACCACGGCCACCAACGGCCATCTCGCCCGCCTGTGGCCGGTCAAGGTCCTGGCTGGAGATATCGAGCCCGGCTTCACCATCGAGCTGGCCTATAAGGACATGTGCCTCGTCACGGATGCGGCCCGCCAGGCCGGTGTGCCGGTCGTGCTCGGCGGGGCCGCCCGCGAAAGCCTCAACCTCGCCCGTCGCCTGAAAGATTACGGCGGCAAGGACTTTTCAGCCTTGCTGGATGTGGCAACGGATCATGCGGGTTTGGATGAAGTGCGGTCGAAAAAATGATTGTTTGCATGTAGTTAGAACCAGTTCTTTACCTTCCGTCCTTCCTTGTCTTCCATGTCGCCGCCGATCAGCATGGTGATCACATCGTAAAGATACCACAGGCCGGCACCGCCGACGGTGATGGTCATCAGGACTCCGGTTTTTTTGTGGCCGAGATAGTATCTGTGACCGCCGAAAATGCCCAGGATGATCAACAGCAGGCTGGCGGCAAACCTTTTGCGGGGCGAGATTTCATCGCTGCTGGTTTCTGCCGGTGTCTGGTCTGGTTTATTCTTTGGGCGGCTGACAAAGATATTGGGGTCATTCGCCGCATGAAATTCAGCGGGCTGGTAGCCGGGTTTGCCAGGCGGGGCGATCAGCCAGGCGACGATGGGCTCGGCAATGTTCTTGACCTGCTTTTCACCCAGTGACCGGTAGCCCAGATCAAGCTTGTTGCGGATCTGGCGGAAAACATCACCTGAGATGCAAATGCCGCCGGGTTCGGCCAGGGCCTCCAGACGGGCTGCGATATTAACGCCGTCGCCATGGATATCGTCTGAATCGACAACAATATCCCCTAGATTGATGCCCATGCGAAACTCGGCAACCAGGTCTTGCTTTGCATTGAGCTTGTGTTCTGCAAAGGCTTCCTGCATTTCCAGAGCGCATCTGACGGCACCGGCGATGGTTGAAAACTCCGCCAGAAAGCCGTCGCCCGTGTGCTTGACGATACGCCCCGTATGGCGGGCCACGGTGGGATCAATGACATCACGTCGGGCAGTGTGCCAGGCTTTGATGGTCGCATCTTCGTCTGCGTGCATCTGCCCGGTGTAGTTGACCATGTCTGCTGCCAGAATAGCGACCAGTCGCCTGGTTACTGCTGCGTCCGTCATATTTCCCTCTGAATATTGCCGGTCGATATTCCCATTTTTTCCAATAGCATACAATTACTCAACTAGGGCGATTTCGACTTAAACGGAATCGCTTCTGCGTTAATTTTTGGCGCAAGCCTTAAGTTTAAAGCATTGCTGCGTTTCCGTTAAACCCGGAAACGCTCTAATAACCGAAAAGTTGACTTATATTTCAGGGCAAGGTCTTGGCGGTCTGGTTTGGCTTTGCCATAGTGTATTGTCGTGTACGAGTATCCCCAATTGACCCTCAGATGGGGTCTATATCTAAATATTACGAGGTTGCAATGGATTTTGCCTATTCGCAAAAGAGTCAGGACCTGTGTTTGCAGGTACAGAATTTCTTTGATGACCATATTTTGCCGCGCAACGTTGCGTGGCACAAAGAGGTGGCCGAGGGCAAATACCCGGTCTCCTTCATGGATGACCTGAAGGCACTGGCGAAATCAGAGGGTCTGTGGAACCTGTTTTTGCCAGGTCTAAAGGAAGACGAACCTGGCACCCGATTGACGAACCTGGAATATGCCCCGCTGGCGGAAATCATGGGCAAGCTGATGTGGGCCTCTGAGGTCTTCAACTGTAACGCACCTGATACCGGCAATATGGAGCTTTTGCACATGTTCGCCACCCCGGCCCAGCGTGAGCAGTGGCTGAACCCCTTGCTGGCAGGTGATATCCGCTCGGCCTTTGTAATGACGGAACCGGACGTGGCCTCATCCGATGCCACCAACGTACAAACCCTGATCCGGCGCGAGGGGGACGAATACGTCATTAACGGGCGCAAATGGTTCATTACCAATGCGGCCCATCCCAATTGCAAGCTGCTAATCCTGATGGGCAAGACCGACCCGGACGCCGCCGCTCATCAGCAACAAAGCATGGTGCTGATCCCCACCGAGACAGAGGGTGTGGATATTGTGCGCAACATTACTGTGTTGAACCATTTTGCCCCGGAAGGTCATTGTGAAATCGTCTTCCGCGATGTGCGCGTGCCTGTTTCCAGTATCCTTGGCGAAGAGGGGCAGGGCTTTATGTTGGCCCAGGCGCGTCTGGGGCCGGGTCGTATCCACCACTGCATGCGCTCCATTGGCCAGTCCGAACTGGCGCTTGATCTGATGTGCGAGCGCGCCCAGGAGCGGAAAACCTTTGGCAAACACCTGCATGAATACGCCAATGTAGCCGACGATATTGCTGAATCCCGCATTGAAATTGATCAAGCCAGATTGCTGGTGCTGAAGACAGCCTGGATGATTGACGAAGTGGGGGCCAAGGCAGCACGCAAGGAAATTTCCATGATCAAGGCCCTTGTGCCGCGCATGCAGTGCAAGATTACGGATCGGGCTATGCAAATCTTTGGTGCCATGGGTCTGAGCCCGGACACACCCTTGCCCGATCTTTATTCATGGGCCAGGGCCATTCGTTATGCTGACGGGCCCGATGAAGTTCATTTGCGCGGTGTGGCGCGTCTGGAAATCAGGGCCTCGGCAGAGAATCTGGGCCAGGCAGCACGCTACCTGACCCTGCCGGATCGCTTGTAGGTGTTGCTAATGAAAGCTATTAAGAAATGTATATAAAGTTATATATAACAGGATCTTAAAATGATATCTGAAGGTAAAATAGCAGATGCATTCAAGGCCCGGGTACGATAATGTCTGATCTTTTGACCAAAGGCTACGTGTCTGCCCCTGTTGATCAAGCCGCCGTGGCCGCAGACTGGGCCGTGCGGGGTTATTCATGCGGTCTGTTTGTCGATCCACCAGGCCAGGAATGGAATGACTTTGTGCACGGGGTCAATGAATTGGTCATGGTGGCGCAAGGACGGCTGGAGATGTCCGTTGGTGATCAGTCTTTTATTGCTGAGGAGGGGGATGAAATATTTATCCCCAAAGGGGCTGTGCATTCCCTGAAAAATATCTCCTCGGGCATAACAAAATGGCTGTATGGTTATGATTGATTAATTGCTTTCCGGTAGTGTCCGGATGGTTCGCTAGAACTTGACACTAGCTCTCTTAAGACTAAGATTTATAACAATAATAATACCGATATATTCCAGGGGGAATCATGGAAATCGTTGGCCGCCATTTGTTTGCCGCAGTTCTGACTGCAATTGCCTTTGTCATGCTGACTCCAGCCGTTCAGGCGGCACCTGTCGCCCTGGGTGACAAGACCTGTCTTGAATGTCACAAGGCGGAGCATGCTGTTTGGTCTGAGACCAAACACTTCAAATCCTTCCGGACAGTTCACAAGAACAAAAAAGCCAAAGCCATTGTTAAATCGATTGGCGGCAAAAGCATGAAAAAAGAAGCAGCTTGTGCTTTGTGCCACTACACCAGCATTTCGAAAAAAGCTGGCAAAAAGGCAAAGCCAAAGGCTGGCCCCAGTTGCGAAAGCTGTCATGGCGCCTCTTCTGACTGGATAAAAATTCATAACGATTATGGCGGACCAAACGCCAAGATGGCTGACGAAACCCCGGCCCATAAAGTCGAACGCATCGCCAAGGCCACAGCCGCCGGCATGATCTGGTCCAGCAACCACTATGGCATCGTTGAAAATTGCATGTCTTGCCATGGTCTGAATAATGACGCCCTGGATGGCAAAACCTTGGCTGCCATGCTTGATGCGGATCACCCATTGAACCCGGATTTTGAGCTGGTGCGCTATTCGCAAGGCTCCATCCGGCATCGCTATTATGCGCCGGACGCTACCAAAAATGCTGAAATGACACCGGCTCAGCTTTCGGAACTGTTTGTTGAAGGCCAAGCCGCCAAGCTCGTGTCCGCCACAGATGCGCTGACAAAATCTGACAACGCAAAATACCAGGCCGCACAAAAGTTGCGCCTGGAAAAGGCGAAAGCCGCATTGTCGGCTGTGAAGTCTGTGCCGGAAGTTGCGGCCTTGCTGAGCGCCCCTACCAGAGAAAACGCGCTTAAGCTTATTGAGGCCATCAAGGGTAAGGATTTGTCTGCTGAAGTTGGTTCCATGATCCCGGCGAAAGCCGACTTCAAATAAGAAAATAATAGAAAGTCGGCTTCAAATAAGCGAAAGCCGACTATAAATAACAATAAATATGGAAGATCCCAGGCTAAACAATAGTCTGGACTTCCCGATCCAGGGAGAGCAGGTCGAGTGGCATCAGTTGCGCATCTGAGCAAACCCCAGCGTTGGGATTCGCCGTATGATCCGGAAATGCAGGACAGTGACGTCCAGAATTTGCTCACGCGTCCGGAAATTGTGGCGATTGATGCGAATTCCTTTCCCGACAGCCTGCCGCTTGAAGGCATACTCAAAAACGACACTCGACTGGTGCGCTTTAATCCTGGCGATATTGTGGTCCGCGAAGGTGATTACGGAAATTCAGCCTTTGTCATCCTGAAGGGGGACCTCAGGGTCTTTACCGGCGATTATCCGACGGCATTACTGGGTCGTGAGACGGCCAGTAAAAAAGGGCTGTTCGAAACCCTTGCCCAGGTCTGGACCAACAAACGCACACCGGAAGTCCGGGATACGTCGCGATACGGGGATCAATCCGTTCGCGCCTCAAAACGCGGTGGGCGGGAAAAAAGGCTGGATTCAGGCTCAAGTGTCTTTGTTCAGGATATCCCCGTTGTGCTGGACAAGTATCGCACAGCCCAAATGTCGGAAGGGGCCTTGTTTGGCGAACTGGCGGCCTTGGGGCGCATTCCCCGGACAGCAACAATTTTTGCAGAAAATAGCGCGACTTTGCTGGAAATCCGCTGGCAGGGTTTGCGGGAAATTCGCCGCTTTGACGACGGTTTCCGCAGAATGATTGATAACCGCTACCGGCAAAATGCCTTGCTGGTTCATTTGCGGGAAACCGAACTGTTTGCCAACCTGGATGAAGAAGTGCTGGACAAGGTCGCCCAGGCCACATTGTTCGAGACCTATGGCGCTTTTGACTGGCATGTGAGTTATCAGAAGATGCGCTCCAGCGGCAAAGCCGCATCAACAAATGAGCCAGCCATTGCGCGGCAGGGTGAATATGTCGATGGCCTGTTGATGATCCGGGCGGGTTTTGCGCGGGTTGCCCGTGAATATGGCACCGGCCAGCGCACCCTGACCTATTTGGGGGCGGGCGACAATTTTGGCCTGGAAGAACTTTATCAAGGCTGGAAAGCGGGCGAGACAGTTAATATGTCTTCGTCACTGACGGCGCTGGGCTATGTCGATGCCCTGCGGGTACCGGCCCAGGTTCTTGAGGAATATGTCTTTCCTCACCTGGCAGAGGGTGCGATCAAGCTGACGGAAAAAACCGAACGTACACTGGCAGACGATGCCTTGCTGGAGTTCGCCGTCGAAGAACGTTTTATCAATGCAACGCAGGCCATGCTGATCGACCTCGACCGTTGCGTGCGCTGTGATGATTGCGTACGGGCTTGCGCCTCGACCCACGGCGGCAACCCGCGCTTCTTGCGGCATGGCAAAACATTTGACCACTGGATGGTGACCAATGCCTGTATGCATTGCACGGATCCGGTCTGCATGATCGGCTGTCCCACCGGCGCCATTCACCGCAGTCAGGTCGGTGGCAGTGTTGTTATCAATGATGACACCTGTATCGGCTGTTCGACCTGTGCAACGTCTTGTCCCTACAACAATATCCGCATGGTCGAAATTCGCAGCGCGGACAGCCACGTTGTCGTCGATCCGGACACACAGCAGCCCATCCTCAAGGCTACAAAATGCGATCTTTGTTATACCAACCCTGGTGGCCCGGCCTGTGTGCGGGCTTGCCCCCATGATGCTCTTAATCGGGTTGATTTCCATTTGGATTCCCTCGCCGAGGGAGATATCTGATGGTTGCCAGTCGTATTCGCATTTTGATGGTCCTGCTGGTCGCGGGTGTGGTTTTCGACCTGTTATTGCTGGAAAGTGATCGGATCAAGGTTTCCCTCGGCAGTGCCGCTGAACTGACGGGATACTGGTTGTTCGGCGTTATGGTTTTTCTGACGCTGTTTAATTTGCGCAAAAAACTGTCAATGATCCCCTTGGGGTCCGCATCGATCTGGTTAACTTTACACGCCGTTGGTGGCGTTCTGACATTGGCCCTGTATTGGCTGCATACGGAATCTATCTGGCCTCAGGGTGTCTACGAACAGGTCATTGCCGTCCTTTTTTATCTGACGGTCGCCAGTGGCATATTCGGCTATGTCACACAAAAAATATATCCACCGCGCCTGACTCAATCCGGCGTTGAAGTTATTTATGAGCGCATCCCCGCCCATATTTTTGAAATCAGGGAAGAGGTCGAAGCCCTGGTATTGAAGTGCACCGAGGAAACCCGGGTTGATACCCTTGGACGGCATTATCTGGACACAATGACCTGGTTTTTCCATCGGCCGCGGTTTTTTATCAGCCATACAGTCGGTAGCCAGATTGGTCGCCAATGGGTGCGTCAGCAAGATGCCAATGTGCGTCGATACCTGAATGATGAAGAAGCACTTTATCTCGACAAGATGACGGAACTGGCCCTCCTGAAAAATGGTATTGATCTGCACTACGCCTTGCAAAGTGTCATGAAGCGCTGGTTGCTACTGCATTTGCCTTTGACCGCAGCCTTGATGACATTGGCGATTTGGCACCTTCTTGTTGTGAATGTGTATGCATTATGAGCAATTCATTCGACTATAATTTTGATCGAAGTTCCTACGAACGGCCCAACAACTTGTTTGTCTGTGGCCGGGCAACCGAATGGGGCAAGCCCTGTGGCCGGGGACCGAATGGCGACGGCACCTGTGGCGGTACAGCCGAATGCAAACCATTTGATCGCAATGGCCGCTGGGAATGTCGCAGGCCGCCGCAAGATGGCGGCCCCTGTGCTGACGGGCCGGGCCCGGATGGAACTTGCGGCTGTTCTTTGCCTCCTTGTGTGCCGCGACGCTCGTTGAGGCAACAGAGGTGGCGTTTGTCTGTCATTCTTGTGGGTGTGGCCATTGCCCTGATCGCTGTTTTTACCCAGTTGGCGACCAATAATGATATTTTTGCCGGTTCCGCCAGATTGGCAGCCCTTGATGCCGGCGACCTGACCGGATCACATTCAGGGTTCACAGGTGCCAAAGGCTGCAAAACCTGTCACGAGGCCCACGACGCCAAGCCCTTACAGTGGCTGGCTGCCGCATTCAGCAAAAATGACCTGACGACGCGCTGCGTTGATTGTCACAAATTCGGTGGTCCTGCCAACAGGCCCCATAATGCCATCTTCACATCCACGGTGGGCGGCAAGAGCAACGCCAATCGCAAGACCGAATGCACCATGTGCCACACGGAACACAAAGGCGAAGGCGCTGACATCTCCGGTCTGGATAATAAACAATGTGCCTCCTGTCACAAAAAGGCTTTTTCGACCTTTGATCGTGGACACCCCAAATTCTCCAAACAATTCCCCCATTTCCGCCGGGCCTCTATCCGTTTTAATCATGCTTCACACCTGAACAAAAACTTTCTCAAGCCAGAAGTGAAAGACAAGGCCCCGGCCAGTTGCACCACTTGCCATCAGGCGACATCAGCTGAGCGTTCGGTTGAACCGCTTGGGTTCGATAAAAGCTGCGCTGGTTGTCACGCAGACCAAATATCCAAACGTAATCTTGTGGTCTTGCGCCTGCCCGAATTTGAAGAGACTGAAATCGACAAGGATGCCGTCATCGAAGCCTGCGGCCCCAATGCCGAGGATGAAGAGGAAGACGAGGAATATGAAAGTGTCTCGGCGGAGGAATTGAACTCTGTGGGGGCCTTCCTGATGAATGTGACTTCTGATGACGTGGAAGCCTATTCCGAAGCCTTTCAGACCTTGCTGATGGCCATGGCCGAAGAGGGTACCGTGCCTTTGGCTGGTTTGCTGGAAGAAGCTGGTATCAAGGGCAATCCGGCGACAATGTTTGCTGGTCTGAATCCCGAGGCAGTAAAACGCATGGCCTGTGCCTGGGCTAAAAACCAGGAATATGAATTGCCGGCCGATCCTCAGTTCGGCGGTTGGTACGGCGATATTGTGGATTTGATATACCGTCCGGCGGGGCACGGCGACCCGGTCGTCAAAGCCTGGCTGGAAATGGCGATCTCAGCCAAAAGTGACGACGAAGAAGTTTCTGAGCGCATTTCTGACATGCGCACTGAATTGTTGTCCCCCCGTGAAGGGGCGGGGGCATGCGTGAAATGTCATGCGGTCAGCCGGGAAACTGAAGAGGGGCCTCTGAAAATTGAGTGGACCTATCACAAAGACAGAGAGCAAAGCTATCAGACCTATTCTCACAGTCAGCACCTCAGTCTGGTAAATCCACAAGGTGTGAAGCTGGCGGATCCGACACGGGGCTGTGCCACCTGTCACAAGCTGGACCAGAAAGCTGATTTCGCCTCCGGATTTAAAGATTTCAACCCGAAGACGTTTTCGAGTAACTTTACTTCGTTAGATAAGCAAGCGTGCGTACAATGTCATACAGAAGGCCGTGTCCGTCAGGATTGCCAGCTTTGTCATGATTATCACAAGGAGCCCGGGTTTACAGACCGGGTCACACAGAATGAAAACTGAGACTGCAACCCTCACTCCCTGGCGTGATTATTCATTACGTACATCTACCTGGCGATCCGTGCTGTTCGCCTCTGCCCTGATGCTGGCCGTGCTGATGTCAGTGTGGCCAACGCTTGCAGCAGATAAAAAAGTCGCTGACCCCCACGCAGATGTCTTTTCCGAAAGCTCTTATCCTTCGGCAACGGAATGTGCCAAATGTCACCGGGATACTTATGAAGAGTGGCGGTCATCCAGCCATGCTTATGCCGCCATCTCGCCGGTTTTTCACAAGTTCGAACAGGCCATCAATAACCTGGCCCCAACGATTGGCGATTTCTGCGTGCGTTGTCATGCAACGGCTGGCACCCAGATGGGCGAAAAGCGTGAAGCAGCCTTATGGGAGCGCTCACAGGTCTCGCGCGAAGGCATTACCTGCATTACCTGCCACCGGGTCGATGAAGCCTATCTGAAAGTGAATGGCGAACGCCGGATCGTTCCGGGCGATATCTTCCAGCCGGTTTACGGACCGACCGGTGGTGAGGGCGTAGCCAAGGTGATCAAGGACAAGGATTTTTATAAGGTCGCCACAAAAGAGGGCGAGCGCGGCAATCAAATCCATCTCTCTGCCATCAAGTTTGAGCAGTTAGACAAATCGGAATTTTGCGGCGCCTGTCACCAGGTCGCTGTGAACCTTGGGGTCAAGCTGGAAGTGGTTTGGGACCAGTACCGGGCGTCGCCAGCATATGCTGCGGGTACCACATGCCAGGATTGTCACATGAGCAAGGAGCCGGGCAAGGCAGCTGGTTTCAGGAAGGGTTCTACGGCTGTTGTCGGCGGCAAGGAAATTAACCCGGAACGCAAGCGTCATAATCACGCCCTGGTTGGACCTGGTTATCCTATCGCCCACCCCGGCATTTTCCCGCACAATGGGGCTGCCGAAAACTGGACTATTGAAGAATGGCTTCAGTTTGATTATCGCGCTGGCTGGGGCACCGAAGAATTTGAGGAAAAAGTCGACGAAGGCGAGATAGAAGATAAATTCCCCGAAGCCTGGGAAGATGTCGCCGATCGGGAAGAAGCCCGCGAGATCATTGAAGACAACCTTGACAAAATTGACGAGAAAAAAGACCTGCGCCAACAGGTCATGGAAAATGGCTCCCGCATCGACGGTCCGTTTTTTGAAGGCAGCAAGGGCATCGGTCAAAGCCTCGCTTTCTCTTACAAGGTCAGCAATATCAATCCCGGCCATAACCTGCCGTCAGGGTCCCTGGGGGCCCAGCCGGAACTTTGGTTGAACGTGGCCCTGATCGATCCGGATGGCAAGAATGTCTGGGAGTCTGGTTATGTGGATTCAGCCGGTGACATGGCTGACCTGCACAGCCAGGATGTGCTGGATGGCAAGCTGGCACACGATGATCAGTTGTTTAATTTGCAAACCAAATTTCTGACAACCAACGTCAAAGGCACAGACCGCGAGATGTATTTACCGGTGAACTTTGATGTGGACCAGCTGCCGTTCTTGCGACCTGCAGCCCAGCCAACAACTGTGATAAACCATCCACCGTTCGTACGTATGGAAGGCCGCAGTATTCCGCCTCTGGGGTCACGCATGGCAGAATATAAAGTGCCGGGCAATCTGATCAGCAAGCCAGGAAAATATCGCCTCGCCGTCCGCATGCGCAGCCGGGCCGAGCCGATCTATTTCATGAAGTTCATTGGGGCCACCCAGGATATGATACGATCCATGAATGAATGGATGTTGGATATTCACCCCTATACGGTCGAGTTCGAGGTTAAATAGATGCTGATGTTCAAAATAAAGGCTTCCCGTTCTGGCATCGCTTCACTGGTTCTGGGGCTTGCCGCTGGTGCATCACTGGCCTTTGCCGCGCAAGCCGCCGATGTCAAAATGGACGAGGGTAGCAAGATCGTTGAACATTCATCGACGGTCTTCAAACCCGATCCAGACTACAAGGAAACGCCTTATTCGGCTGAAGCCCAACGGAATATCTATGGCGGCAAGTCAGCTGTGGAAACGCCGCGCCCACTTCTGGAACTGGGTCGCAAGCAATATTCTGAAGGGCCGTTTGAAAAAGGCTCTGACTTTTTCGGTAAAAAGAATCTGATGTTTCCCGGCCTGTCGATCTATGGCGACTGGCGTACAGCTGTGGCCTATAACGACAATGGTGCTGGCGAAGTTGGTCGTGTTGCGACCCGCCTCAATCTTGATATCGATTTGAAGCTGACCTCGACGGAGCGCATCCATGCCTTCTTGCGGCCACTGGATCAGGGCGGCAATTTCACCCGCATTGATTTCTCAGGTGATGATGAAGCGGGTAGCGAGCTTGTTACCGATGCCAATCTGCAAACCTTGTTCTTTGAAGGGGACCTTGGATCCATTGCCACTGGCCTGAGCGATAGTTATTCAGGTTTTGACTTACCGTTTTCCTTTGGCTTGATGCCCCTGGTCTTCCAGAACGGTATCTGGATGGATGATGCTTTTTCAGGTGTGGCTTTTTCCATTCCGGCCCGTAATTCAGCGGCCCTCGATATATCCAATATGGATTTCACGTTCTTTGCCGGTCTGGATAAAGTAACATCGCCCGCGATCACGGATGGTATCGGGGATCAGGCTGATCACAACGTCAATATCTATGGTGCGGCTGCCTTTGTTGAAGCCAACAGGGGCTACTGGGAAGCCGGTTACGCCCGCCTTGATGGCCGTGATGGCCTGGACGAATTTGATTTTCATAATGTGACTGTGGCCCATACCCGTCGCTTCAGGGCCTTGCTGTCAAACAGTGCCCGTGTGATCTGGAGCTTTGGCCAGAATCGCGACAATAATGTTCAGCAAACGGCGGATGGCACGATCATTCTCATAGAGAACTCTCTGATCACGTCGAAGCCGTCCACCTATATTCCTTACTTCAACTTCTTCGCCGGGTTTGACCGGCCGCAATCGGCGGCCCGGGACAATGGTGGGATATTGAAAAATGTCGGTATCAACTTCGAAACCGATGCTCTGACCGGCTATCCTAAACTGGACGACACTGGCCATGATACTTTTGGCGGTGCTGTCGGTATCAACTATCTGTTTGGCCTTGATCGCCAGATTGTCGCAGAAGTCGCGGGCCTGAAAATTCGCGGCAGTCAAAATGATGCTGGACGCGCCGCTGCAGGTGATCAGTTTGCAGTCGGTGTGCGTTACCAACAACCGATCAGCAAAACCTGGATTTTGCGCGGTGATGCCATGGCTGGTTTCCGTGATGCCGCCGATGATTTGCTGGGCGTTCGGTTTGAAGTCCGGCGGAAATTTTAGGCCAGAGAGATGTCAGAGAAAAATGTCAGAGAAATGATGGGGCTGAATAAACCAGAGGAGCAACGTTCATGGATGTCTTGATCGATCTTTTTGCCGTCCTGTTTCTGGGCGTTGTCACGATCTATACCGGTAGCTGGGCGCTGATGTATAACCGCCGCACTTTGCTGGCCCGGCGCAGCCATGAGCATCAGCAGGAATTGTTGCGGGCGCAAATTGATTTGATCGCTGACCGCAGGCGCATGGAGCGAGAGAAAACCGATCTTTCGTGGAACGGCTTTCGTAAATTTGAAGTCCACCGCAAGCAAATCGAGGCGGATGGCGTATGCTCGTTCTATCTCGCTCCCCATGATCGCAAAGACTTGCCACCTTTTGAGCCTGGCCAGTTCCTGACATTTGACTTGCCGGTGCCGGGGCAGCCAAAAAATATTATTCGCTGTTATTCCCTGTCAGACAGTCCCAATCATCCAGACTATTACCGGGTGTCGATCAAGCGTGTGCCGCCGCCGCGGGATCAACCAGACCTGCCACCTGGCCTTTCGTCAAACTATTTCCATGACAACCTGGAAGAGGGCGATATCCTGGACGTCAAAGCACCGTCCGGGCACTTCTATCTTGATATGTCATCCCACATGCCCGTCGTTCTGATCGGTGGCGGCGTTGGTCTGACACCGGTGTTGAGTATGTTGAACGCCATAGTCGAAGCCGGGTCACAAAGGGAAACGCATTTTTTCTACGGCGTCGTGAATGGCAAGGATCACGCCTTCAAAGAGCATCTGCACCAAATCGCCCTGGAAAACCAGAATGTGCATTTGCATGTTTGTTATTCCAAGCCAGCGGATGACGATGTCCTGGGTGAGGATTTCCAACACGACGGCCGGGTCGGTGTGCCCTTGTTCAAGGAACTGCTGGACTCCAACAATTACGAATATTACCTATGTGGTCCGCCGCCCATGATGAATTCTGTTGTCGGTGATCTGGGTGAATGGGGTGTCCCGGAAAAGAATATTCATTTTGAAGCCTTCGGTCCGGCATCAGTTAAAAAACCCAAGGACGATGCTCCCGCCGATCCGGCAGCCACCTCGGTTTCATATGAGGTCAGTTTTGCCCGTTCAAACAAAAAAGTGACGTGGACGCCAGAAGCAGGATCGTTACTGGAGCTGGCAGAAGACAACGGCATCAACGCCATTAACTCAGGTTGTCGGGCCGGTAACTGCGGCTCCTGCATTACGGCCATCAAAAAAGGTGAGGTCGATTACGTTAACGAGCCGGGTTCACCGCCAGAAGATGGCTCGTGTCATGCCTGTATCACGGTGCCAAAGTCCAATATGGAAATTGACGCCTGATCTGAAGTCAGCTGACATTGGCCTTGATGTGAAGGTGTTTGACACCGCGTGTCAGCAAGGTATCCAGCCACTCCGGTGCCGGGTCGGCAATGGAGATATCCCGCATGCGGTTCAATAATTTCGGAAAACCGATTTGGCCTTCAACGCGGGCGAGGTTGGCACCCAGACACATGTGAACACCGTGGCCAAAAGATATCTGGCGGCGGGCATTTTCGCGGGTGAGGTCAAGGTTTTGCGGTTCCGGGAACATGGCGGGGTCGTGATTGGCCGCGCCATTAAAGGCAAATACCCGTTGGCCCTTTTTCATTGCAACCACACCATTTGATGAAGCCCAGTCAACGTCCTCGGCCAGGACCCGTACGGTTGAAATTGCAGGACCATCCCAGCGCAGCATTTCTTCTCCGGCATTGCTGACGAAAGAGGCGTCATCACCATGTTGGCGCAACTTTTCCATTTGTGCCGGATGCAAAATCAGGCTGCGTAATCCGTTGGAGAAAAAATGTGCTGTGGTTTCATGTCCTGCAAAAAGCAACAGAACGCAGGACGCGATTAGCTCCGGCAGGCTGAGAAGTTCTTCGCCATCATGGGCATTGATCAGGCCATCAATAATTTGCTCGCCAGGTGCGGCCCGGCGCTCATCGATCAACCTTGAAAAATAGTCGTTCATTTCCGCCAGGCTGGCAGCAGCCCTGTTGTATTTATCCGGATCAATACGCGAGGCCAAAACAAAACTGGCCAGTTCATCGGACCAGTGTTTCAACCGATCAAGGTCATCATCCGGAATGCCCAGCATAACAGCAATGACACGTGCCGGTACCAGCCACGAAAAATCTGCCATGAAGTCGAACGTATCGCGGCCTCTTAGACCATCCAGCTGGTCGTCGATGATTTCCCCGATGCGGGGCGTAAGGGCTGCCACAGCGCGTCGGGTGAAGGCCTTGTTGGCCAGTTTTCTCAGATGGGTATGCTTGGCGCCGTCGTTGAAAACCATCCATAAACCCAGACAGTCACCCAGCATCTTGATCTGGTCTGAGGCATCAGCACCCTGATGGGTCACAAAGGGCTGAATACGGTCTGCCGAAAAGCGCGGATCGCGTAAACACAGGGTGACGTCTTCATAACTGGCAAAACACCAGCCACCAATGGAGGTATTCCAGTGGATCTGGTTTTCCGCCACCAAGGCTCTGAAATGTGGGTAAGGGTCCGCAATGTTGGCAGGGTCGAGAAAGTCGATTTGCTCGACGGCAACTTCGTTCAAAGACATATTTCCAAGGGGTATCCAGTTTTTTGGCGGTCAGGTAAAGGCCTTGAACGTAATAATGGTGAAGGTATCACGGACGCCTGGAATACGCTGAATTTCCTCGGTGACAAAGTGGCCAATATCAACGCCATCATCCAGAAAACATTTCATCAGCAATTCATACTCGCCGGAAGTTGAATGAACTTCTGACACGGCTTCGATCGACTGGGCAGCCTGATCCGCGACCTTGTACGTTTCGCCAAGCTCACATTTTACCATGACAAAAATCGTCTGCACCGTTTGTCTCCAGTTTATCGCTGTTTATTTATTGGAAGGTTCCAGATCAGGATGATTTGTCTGGTTTACTTGGCAATGAAAAAGGGCGTGCCAGGAAGGCGGGCATGTGATCGCCCATACCCACGACAACCTTGTCATCATCTCGGTCACGGCGCTGGCCGCGTTTGTTGTCAGCCGAACGGGTTGATCTGCCGCGGTCAGGCTTGTTTTGAGACGTCTTGTTCTGGGCCGTCTTGTTCTGGGCCGTCTTGTTCTGGGCACCCTTGTTGCGAGCGGGTCGGCTGCGCGCAGATTTTTGCGGGGCAGGTTTTGCGCTCGTCACATCCTCTGGCGCGGCAGGCTGTGCCGCTACAACGCCTTGCGCAACCTGTTCTGTAGCAACTTGTTCTGTGACAACTTGTTCTGTGACAACTTGTTCCGTCGCTGGTGTGGCCTCTGCTTCAACGCCTGACTGAACCGGATCGGCACTGACGACTTCGCCAGCTTGGCTATCTGATTTTTTAGTGCTTGCTCTGCGTCTGGTTTTTGCAGCCGGTTTGTCGGAAGTATCGCCAGAAGGCTTGGCCGCAGCCTTGCCACGTCCGCGTCCACGAGTTGGAGCCGGAGCAGCTTCTTCCGGTTTTTGCTCTTCATCACCCGTTGGGACAAAACGGGGAATGGGTTTGCCAATCAGGTTTTCGATGCCTTTGACATATTTGGTGTCCTGCGACGTGGCCAGACTGATGGCTGTGCCTTGTTGTCCGGCGCGACCTGTGCGGCCGATACGGTGGATATAATCTTCAGGGTGTGTCGGCATGTCAAAATTGAAAACATAAGGCAGGCCGGAAACATCCAGGCCACGGGCGGCCACATCACTGGCAACCAGAAAGGCCAATTCACCGGCTTTAAATTTTTCCAGGGTTTCCATGCGGGCAGGTTGGCTCATGTCACCATGCAACGCTCCGGCGTCATAGCCGTGTTTTTTCAGGGAATTGGCGACCACGTCTACATCACGTTTGCGGTTACAGAAGATGATGCCCGATTTGGCGTCTTCCGAGCGGATGATCTTGCGCAGAGCTTCGCGTTTGGCCGGGCCAGAAGCCACCGTAGCCAAGGCCTGGCGTACTGTTTCAGCAGGCGAGGCAGGCGGGGCAACGGTCACTTCACGCGGGTTGCTGAGGAACTTGTCAGCAAGACGGCGAATTTCTTTTGGCATGGTTGCCGAGAAAAACAGGGTCTGGCGCAACGGCGGCAGCAATTTAACAATTCGTTCGATATCAGGGATGAAACCCATATCCAGCATCCGATCCGCTTCGTCGATAACCAATACATTTGTTCCGGTCAGCATCAGCTGGCCACGCTCAACATGATCAAGCAGACGGCCAGGCGTTGCGATCAGAACATCGACACCACGGTCAATTTTTTTGGCTTGTTCAGCGAAAGACACACCGCCGATTAACAAGGCCATGGAAAGCTTCTGGTACTTGCCGTATTTTTCGAAGTTCTCGGCTACCTGAAAAGCCAGTTCGCGTGTGGGTTCAAGAATCAGGGCGCGCGGCATGCGGGCGCGGGCGCGGCCCGTGGCCAGGATGTCCAACATGGGCAGCACAAAACTCGCGGTTTTGCCTGTTCCCGTTTGTGCACAACCCAAAACATCCCGCCCTTGCAGAACGTAAGGAATCGCTTTTTCCTGAATCGGGGTAGGGGTTTCGTAACCCGTTTCTTCAACTGCCCGCAAAACTTCCGGGCCCAAACCAATATCGCTAAATTTCATCTATTTTCCGGCCAGTGCAAATCGTTTGATAAGCTAGGGTGATACCGTTTAAAACGGAATTACTACTGTTCCAATTGTAAACGCAGACCTTAAATTTAAGGCAGCGCTGCATTTCCGTGAAACCCGGAAACGCTCTAAATCAGGCATCTGTACAGCCACAAACCGGCTGTTGGGAACAACTAAAGCTTTCCCTTGCCGCGTCGGAATACCTGAGACACAGGCAAATGTCAACTTTTCCGTGGCTTTCGGCCCTTTTTCCGTAGCTTGCGACACTTTACCGGAATATCCGGACGATTTCGTCAAAGCCGTAATCACTCTGGTGCCGGACTACGGTTACGCTATTGTTGGACCTGATCCAGTTTCCCCGGAGCGTATTTACATGTCAAACAGCAATAACCTGATCCTGCTTCCGGGACTTCTGTGTACGCGTGCCCTTTGGGCACCGCAGATCGACGCCCTGTCAGGGACACATGATATCACTGTGCCAGACCTTGGACAGCATGACACAATCGCTGGCATGGCGGCCCATGTGTTATCGCAAGCACCGGACAGATTTTCCCTCGCAGGTCTGTCCATGGGCGGTTATGTGGCCTTTGAGATATTCCGCCAGGCCAGTGAGAGGGTAGAACGCATTGCCTTCCTCGATACATCGTCCCGGCCCGATGATGAAACCAAACGGATCCGGCGCCAGGATTTGATCGACTTGGCCAAACGCGGCAATTTCAAAGGTGTATCACCACAATTGATGCCCTTGTTCATCCATCCGGACCGGGCTGAAGATACGGTTTTGACCGGCATTATCACCGCCATGGCAATGGATATTGGCTCGGAAGGTTTTGTTCGCCAGCAAATAGCCATATCCAGCCGCGTCGATAGCGCCCCGACCCTGGCCAAAATCAAGTGTCCGGCCCTGGTGATTGTGGGTGAACACGATATCCTGACGCCACCGGAACTGGCTGAAGAAATCGCAGCTGGGATCAAGGGGGCGAAACTGGAATATATTGCTGGTGCGGCCCACCTGCCGACCCTGGAGGAGCCAGAGGCCACCAACGAGGTCATGAAGGCCTGGCTGCGCTCTTAAGCGCTTAAGGGGGTAACGATCTTATCCACAGGGTGAGGCCTGACAATCTGTGGTGTCGTGATCGGAGTTTTTGATCGGCATGATCTCAGTCATCAGATAATTGAGCAACTGGATAAATAACGGGTCTTGCAGGCTGGCTGTAACGTCACCCTCGGCCGTTGCACGTGTAACATTCCTGGACCCATGGCACAGGGCGGCAATTATTTTCATATGGCTGCCGGGCTTGTTCGTTTTTGGTGCCGGATCAGCGCACAGGGTGTCACCATCGGTCAATATATTGGACGGATTAAACACCATCACCAGTCGATGTCCCTGGCCTCGCTCATCCGGAGGCAACTGACGCAGGTTTTGGGCGGAAATCCAGTTCGGAATTTGCAGGGCATCCATCAGCTTTTGCCCGGCCAGTTGCGATTTCCCCAATGGGTTGCCTGAAATCTCAAGCGGCAAGATACCATCAGTCGAAGCGTAATTGACGTATTCCGGAGAATACAACAGCTCCTGTTTTACGGTATGCACCATCAGACAACCAGCCAATCCAAGGCTGAGGCCAGTAATTACCGCTATTGATTTGATGGTCGAAAGCATTCGGTTCTCCATACACAATTGTGTCCGTCCACATCTTTATGTGTGCACGACCTGAGGTCAAATCAATCTGCCGTTAAAAAATGCTGACCCCTTCAGACGTAGGGGGCTTCAATTTGTTCCTGATCAAAGGCTGCCACAATTGTCGGATGTTTTGACAGACGCTCAAGGTATGGGCCCAGATTTTTGAGTGCGCGGGGTGGGTGGGCGAAATTGCGGCCCCAGCGACACACCATGAGCAAATAGGGGTCCAGAACCGTAAACTGATCGCCCATCATATAAGGGCCATCGCCCAGTGCATCATTCATGATCGTATACATCTCACCGAGACGGGCTTCGGCCGCGGCCTTGACGGCGGCGGTTCCTTCTTCATTGATGGCATGGCGGTCGCCATAATAATAAAGCAGGATTTCAGGCTGGATGGTGGTGGCCATATAGAACAGCCATTTGTGGAATTCAGACCGTTCTGGCGTGCCGACCGTCGGGGCCAGGCCGGATTCGGGATATTTATCGGCTATGTGCAGACAAACGGCCGCCGTTTCAAACAACACCTGATCACCATCGATCAGGGCCGGAATTCGGCCCGACGGGTTCAGGGCAAGATAGTCAGCAGTTTTATTGGCACCTGCGCCGCGATCCACCAGCACCAGTTCATAATCTGCGCCGGTTTCTTCCAGCAAGACATGAGGCGCAAAGCTGGCATTGCCGGGAAAATAATAAAGTTTCATCATGGGGAAGTACCTTAAACGAGGGATTTAACAAGATAGACGACAGCCTTGGCACCAGGCTCGAACACCTGTTCACCGACTTCCTCAAAACCCAGACGTTTGTGAAAACGCAGAGAACCAGGATTGGGCGGCAACGTATTGACCTCGCAGGCCAATACGGGGCGACTATCCGCAACATGGACCTCCAGCGCCTCATATAACCTGGCCCCAACGCCACTACCCTGAAACGCCGCATCAACAGCGATCCGGTCCACATAGGCGAAGGAGGGGTAGCGTTCGCTAAGCCAGGTGTAATTCGGACTGCCGTAATCAGCGCCTTCCACCAGGCCCAACAGAAACCCACCAATTCGACCATTGTCCTCAGCCACGAAAGTCGCATTTGAACCGGCGACGAGGCCGTCTAGTTCAGCAACCGTCACGGTGCCGACGGCAGGTACATTCTCTTCATTGATCCGGTGTAAATCAGCAAGATCAGAAGGTTGGCAAAGTCTTATCTTCATGGAAAGGTTCGCTCCGGATCAGACATCAAGATCGGCAATATCGGTGGCGTGCTCCTGGATGAAGGCAAGACGCAGTTCCGGTTTACGGCCCATCAAGTGCTCAACCAGTGTTTCCGTATCTTTTTCAGCGATTTCCGGTATGACGACACGCAACAGGGTGCGATTTTTCGGGTTCATGGTGGTTTCGCGCAGTTGTGCCGGTGGCATCTCACCCAGGCCCTTAAAGCGGCTGATTTCGACTTTGCCCCGGCCCTGGAAATCAGATTCCATCAGAGCTTCGCGGTCGGCATCATCACGTGCGTAGATTGTCTTGCCGCCCTGGGAAATACGATACAGGGGCGGTACGGCCAAATACAGATGACCGTCATCAATCAGGCCCGGCATCTGGCGATAGAAAAAAGTCATTAACAGTGAGGCGATATGGGCTCCGTCGACGTCCGCATCGGTCATGATGATGACCCGGTCATAGCGTAAATCGCTGGATGAATATTTGTCCTGCAAGCCACAGCCCAGGGCCTGGATCAGATCGGAAATTTCCTGATTGGCGCGCATTTTGTCGATACCGGCGCTGGCCACGTTGAGGATTTTACCGCGCAGGGGCAAAATGGCCTGGGTTTTCCGGTTTCGCGCTTGCTTTGCGGAACCACCAGCGGAATCACCCTCGACGATAAAAATTTCCGTGCCTTGCGTGCCACCACGGGCGCAGTCAGACAACTTGCCTGGCAGGCGCAAACGTTGGGTGGCAGATTTACGGGAAACCTCTTTTTCCTGACGTCGACGCAGGCGTTCCTCAGCCCGTGATATGACAAAGGCCAACAGTTTGTCAGCCGCCGCCGGATCACCCGACAACCAGTGATCAAAATGGTCGCGAACGACGCTTTCAACCAGTTTTGTGGCCGAGATCGTCGACAGTTTTTCCTTGGTCTGGCCCTGAAACTGCGGGTCACTGATGAAAATTGACAGCACAGCACCGGCGGGCGCCAGGATATCCTCGGCGTTTATCTGACCGGCTCCCTTGACCTTGACCATTTCGCCATAGGCTTTCAGACCCTTGGTCAGGGCACTGCGCAAGCCGGCTTCATGCGAGCCACCTTCCGGTGTCGGCACGGTATTACAATAAGAGTTCAAAAAAGCCCCGCCACCGCCCGTCCAGGCAATGGCCCACTCAACCCGTCCGCCCTTGCCGTTCAGGGAAACATGCCCAACAAAGGGTTTGGCCGTGACGGTTGGTTCTTCGCCGATTTGCAGGGCAAGGAAATCTTCGATTCCATTGGGAAAGTGAAGCTTTTCTTCGGCAGGTGTCTGGTCCTTGCCCGTGATCAAATCAGGTGCACAGGTCCAGCGAATTTCTACGCCGCCATAAAGATAGGCCTTCGAGCGAGCCATACGATAAAGAGCGGCAGGACGAAAGTGCAGGTCGGGGCCGAATATCTCCGGGTCTGGATGAAAGCTGACACGGGTGCCGCGCCGGTTGTTGATCGATCCGGTATTCTCCAGCTTGCCCTGGGGTTCACCTCTGGAATAATGCTGACGCCAAAGAACCTTGTCGCGGGCCACCTCGATTTCCAGTCGATCCGAGAGGGCGTTCACAACCGAAATACCCACACCGTGCAGACCGCCCGCCGTGGAATAGACCTTGTCAGAAAACTTGCCGCCCGAATGCAGGGTTGTCAGGATGACTTCCAGGGCGGATTTGTTTTTGAACTTTGGGTGGGGGTCAACAGGGACCCCACGACCATTATCTTCGACGGCAAGCGAGCCATCTGCCAACAGCTCAATTGAAATGCGGCTGGCGTGTCCAGCCACGGCTTCATCCATGGAGTTGTCCAGAACTTCGGCCGCCAGGTGGTGCAGTGCCCCATCGTCCGTGCCGCCAATATACATGCCAGGGCGACGACGAACCGGTTCCAGCCCTTCAAGAACTTCGATGTCCTTGGCCGAATAATCACCTCCACTGGTTTGACCACTGGTGGAAGATGACTTGTCTTTGCCTTTTGCAGCCGGCTTTTTGCTTGCTTTTTTGGCTGCAGGGCTTGTCTGCTGGAAAAGATCGTCCATGCGCTCTAACTGTCTTTAGGGGGATCGCCGCGAACAGGCGATCCTGAATATGATTGGGTCCAGCCCGTAAAACGAGTCGGTAAAACGGGTCGGTAAAACGGGTCGGTGAAACGGGTGGTAAAATGGCCGAAACGGCGACCATTGAAGATTTACGGCTATTCTTTTTACATGTTTACACGCATTATAAGGTGTAATCGAGTGCTACAACACCAAAATCTGGTAGAGAGTGGATAAAATGGGTTTTCTGGCAACAAAAGACGGGGAACGGGGTGAACCTGCTGTACGGACTGTCCCCATGCCCTCGGATGCGAATTCAAACGGTGATATTTTTGGTGGCTGGGTCTTGTCACAAATGGATATTGCCGGCGGCATTATTGCCACAAGGCAGGCCAAGGGGCGGGTTGTGACTGTGACGATTGACGCCATGACATTTGATCGACCCATTCAGGTCGGTGATCTGGTCAGTATTTATGGCCATGTATCTGCCACCGGCACATCCTCGATCACCGTGGAAATGGAAACTATTGTCCAGCGCCAGTACAGTGAGGAAGAAATCAAGGTAACGGGCGGGCAGTTCAAGTTCGTTGCCATCGACAGTGAAGGGCGGCCCAGGCCCTTGCCTGGATCGTCAAACTCATCTTAACATTGTTCAAGTTGCCTTGGTTGACAAGTTCATGTTGAAACGGGCAGGATTTCAGTCCTTCTAAAAGTAGTATGCAGAGAGCGGGGGCGATCTCTGCAAAAGGTGAATTTGTGAATAACAAGCAACAGCCCTCAGGTCTTTTAGTGGAAACAATCGCGTCGTCCCTGTCGGACGGTGTCATTGTATTTGCAGACGAAAAACATATTCGCTTTGCCAATCAAAGTGCTCGACATCTGATGTCTCACTTTGTGGTCGTTAAAGAAAATATGAAAACCAATTCCATATTTTCCCCGATCATTTCACAAGCTGTATCAAATCTATTGTCATCCCCGCCGGGCGAGACCCTGGAATTCAACGACGGGATTTGGCCCGATGGCATTGAATTTAGCTTGCCAGTGTCGATGACATTAATTGCTGACAATTCCGATCAGCAAAACGTTGTTATTGCTATAATGCGCAAATCTGTACCGTCTGATTTTGCCAGTGAATTTGTTGAGCGTAAAAGTCAGTTATTGGAACTTGTCGGTCTTATGGGAACCATTGCTCATAAGGTCAAAAATCAAAACGATGTTCTGCATGTGGGCTTAAGTGAAATCGGAAAGTGCCTTGGCTGGGAACTGGGGCATGTCTATCGGCACGAGGGACAGTCAGACAAATTGACGCCATCAGGAATTTGGTACGAAAAAACACCGGGTCGGCACAGCGATTTCACGACGGCTACAAATTCAATGGATTTTTTGCGCGGCGTGGGACTGCCCGGCAGGGTTTTGCAAACAGGTAAACCCGCCTGGATCAAAGATATCAGGTTAGACGATAGTTTTCTGCGCAATCAAAATATTGCGGACCGGAATCTGGCCGCAGCGATTGCCATCCCTGTTCTGGCTTTTGATCAGGTCGTTGCCGTGATGGAATTCTTCTCTGAACATGTCGAAGAAGAAGATCTGCGATTGCAGGAACTGTTAACACAGGTTTGTGCCCAGATTGGTCACGCGCACGAGCGCAACAGCGCCGTTAAATCGGCCTACCGGGAACAACGTCGTTTTGACGTATTCCTGGAAGCAACATCAGACTGGTTCTGGACGATGGGACCTGATCTGCGTTTCACCGACTGGAAGTTCAGCGACCGTCCGTCAGGTGAAATGCCCCCTGCGGGGAATACACGTTGGGAAATGGCCGCACCTGAAGAGCAGGAGAATGAAGAAAAATGGCGACTTCATCGCGCGGACCTTGAGGCGCGCAAACCTTTCCGGAATTTTGAATATGTTTTCGTAAACATGGAGGGAGAAAAGCTTTGGCTGAGCAGCACAGGTATTCCTCTGTTTGGTGACGACGGCACATTTGAAGGTTATTGGGGCGCGACCTCGAATATTACCCAGCACAAGCTGCTGGAATCGCAATTTTTGCAAGCACGAAAAATGGATGCTGTTGGCAAACTGACGGGTGGCGTTGCCCATGATTTCAATAATCTTTTGTCAGTCGTTATCTGGAACCTGGACATGGCTCTTGAGGAGCTGGAGTTGGATGAGATGTCAAGGGAGGTAATCGAGCGGGCCCAGAATTCCGCCGAACGTGGTGTGGCGTTGACCAACAGATTGCTGGCCTTTTCCAGAAAGCAAATCCTCCATCCGGCGATTGTGGATGCCTCCGATACAATCAGTGAATTCACTGGCTTGCTGGACCGGACTCTGGGTGAGAATGTCACCATTAATACCTATCTTGTCCAAGATGTCTGGCCTGTTGAGGTTGATAAGTCGGAACTGGAAAATTCAATTCTCAATCTTGCGATCAATGCCCGGGATGCTTTTGATGGGTCCGGGGAAATTACTATTTCGACCAGAAATATAGTTTTGGAACAGGATAGCATCGCTAATATTTCGGTCACGGAACCCGGTGATTTTGTCCAGTTGTCGGTGCGCGACAATGGCCGGGGCATGACTGAAGAAGTTGCCCTGCAAGCCTGTGAACCTTTTTTCACCACCAAGGTTTCCGGCCTGGGCACTGGCTTGGGTTTAAGCACAATTTATGGCTTTGCCAAACAGTCCAAAGGATACATTGATATTACCTCCGTCGTTGATGAAGGCACGACGGTGGACCTTTATTTACCGCGCTACGTAGGCGACAAGGTCGAAACTGAAGTTGAGCACGAAAGTGACGAGATTCCACGAGGAAACGGCGAAAAGATTCTTGTGGTCGAAGACAACGATGAGGTTCGCTTCAGTGTCACAGCAATTCTGGGCGGCCTTGGTTATATCATTGACAGTGTCGCATCAGGGAGAGCGGGGTTGGATCAGCTTGAATCAGGCGAGAAATATGATGCTTTGCTAACAGATGTTATTCTGGGTGGCGATATGTCGGGCCGGGATCTTTCAAGAATTGTCGAAAAGCGTTTTCCCGATGTTGCCGTCCTGCATATGTCAGGTTATGCCGAAAGCCATGTCGTCCATAACGGTGTTGTCGAAGACGGTGTCGTTTTGCTGCATAAACCCTTTACCAAGGTGCAATTGGCACAGCATATGAAAGCCCTGTTCGTCGATCCCGAAACCTGAGAATTTCTTATCCGGCAAGTTGGTCGGACTAAAGATTTACGTCCGTTGAATTTTACCTGTGGGGCCATGGCGTTGGCGGCTGACTATCTGCTAACCTTATAATCAGAATTTGTGCCTTTGTTGTTTACCGGAAAAAAATGAATAGTTCATCGACGCACCTGGGCGGGCATGTTGCGGGCCTGGGGACCGGCGGCAAATGGGCCATGCTCGTCTTGCTGATGGTTGCGCGCACGAACATGGGGCTTCAGTTCCAGACAGTTGCCGATGCCTCGGAACAGCTGGTCAGCAGTATGGGTATTTCCTGGCATGAAATTGGCCGCCTGATTGGCCTGTATATGTTGCCGGGTATTTGCATTGCTTTGCTGGGGGCTTTGCTGGGACGGAAGTTTGGCGACAAAAACCTTGTTGTATTTTCACTTTTCCTGATGGCGCTGGGCGGCGCCTTGATGGCCGTCGCGAACAGTTATGGTTTGCTCTCCTCCGGGCGTATTCTCAGCGGTGTCGGTGGTGTCGTCGTCAACGTTCTGATGACCAAGATGATCGCGGATTGGTTCCCCGGTAAACAGGTTGCATTTGCCATGGCGATTCTGATCGTCAGCTGGCCTTTGGGGCTTGCGCTGGGCCTTGTAATCAACGGGCAATTGCTGACCATTACAACCTGGCCTGCCGTGATGTGGCTGGCTGCCGGCGTGTCTCTTGTCTCCATGGCGCTGGTCTGGCTTTTCTATCGTAACCCACCGGCTCTTGAGGCTGTCGATAACCGGGCTGGTGGTTTCAAAATGAACCTGAGCCGACAGGAAGTCATCTTATGTTGCCTCGCGGGATGTGTCTGGTCCGTCTATAACGTCGGTTTTATCATGTTGCCAAGTTTCGGTGGAAACTTCTTCATCTCGCTTGGATTCGGCAAGGTCGAAGCGGCCTGGCTTGTCAGCATCGCTGGCTGGCTATTGATTCTCCTGGTGCCGGTTGGCGGTTATATTGGCGCGCGCTGGGGACATCAAAACCTGATCCTGTTTGCTTGCTTTGCCGTCGGCATTGTTGGCATGGCCTGGATCCCACTGGCGTCGTCGCCGGTGCTGGTCTTTATTGTGACAGGCAGCATAGCAGTCTTGCCCGCCGGATTGATCATGTCTTTGCCCGCACAGTTCCTGAGACCCCAATCCAGGGGCGCTGGTATGGGGCTATTTTTTACCATGTATTATGTGGGCTTTGCGACTTTGCCAGAAATTGGTGGCTGGGCCCGTGATGTAACCGGCGATGCCGGTGCGCCCATTCAATTTGGTGCCACGATGTTTTTTGCTGCTGGTATTTTCCTGGTCTTGTTTTTGATTTTCAAACGCAAGTTTGAAACCGCTGAGGCAGCAATATGACCCGTATGCCTGTCCAGGCCTTTGTTGTCATTATACTGATCCAGATTTTGTGGGGCGGAAATCCTGTTGCGGTCAAGTTTGGCCTCGAAGCTTTCCCACCCTTGTGGAGTGGTTTCTTGCGGTTTGCCGCGGCGATTTGTTGTCTGCTGGCCTGGGCCTGGATTCGGAAAATTTCCATGTGGCCGCAAAGGGGCGAATGGAAACCACTGGCCATCCTGGGAACGGTTTTCTTCATTCAGATATGGGCCATGAATTATGGTTTTGACCTCTCGACGGGGGCGATATCTTCTATTCTGATTTCAACCCATCCATTGTTTGCGGCCTTGTTTGCACATCTGTTGGTCAAAGGGGACCGGCTGACCGGGATCAAAATCGTCGGCATGGCGGTCGCCTTTGCGGGGACAGCCCTGATCATCCTGCGCGGCGGTGGTCTCAGTGCCGACGACTTTTCCTTGTTCGGGGCCAGCGTCATTATGTTCAGTGCCATCATTCTCGGCTGGCGTCTGATCTTTGCCTCGCAAATGGCACGCCGACTTGAAACGACAAAAGTGGTTTGTTGGCAAATGTTGATGCCCCTGTGGGCTTTTGCCCTGGGCGGTTTTCTGTTTGAGGACATCACCTGGCAGAACGACGTCTTGGGCAGTGTGGGTTGGTTGGCGATAGCCGGTATATTGTATCAGGGTGTCGTCATTGCCGGACTGGGTTTCATGGTGAACACCTGGATGCTGAGCACCTACAGCCCATCGGTTGTTGTCAGCTTTGGGTTTATTGCGCCTTTGTCGGGTGTGGCCTTCTCCATCTGGTTATTGGGTGAGCCCTTCACATGGGTAATCGCCATTGGTGTTGTCTGCGTCGGTGCCGGATTGTTATTAATAGCGCGCAAGCCGAAAGAAGCCTCCTGATGATGTCAGTAAACAAGTCCAGCGCTCCACAGGACGAACGTTACGGCTGGGTCATGGTTGGCGTGACCTTTGTGCTCTCGGGTCTGGCCTTTGGCAGTCTGGGCTCGGTCGGTATTTTCCTCAAACCCCTGATCGCAGATTTCGGCTGGACCCGTGGTGAAGCCTCCGCCGGGTACACCACCATGGCTGTGGCCTCAGGTATTTGTGGTATTTTCTGGGGCATCGCGGCGGATCGTTTTCCCTTGCGTTATCTGGTGTTGACCGGTGTCCTGGCCATGTCCGGGTCTTTGTTGTTGCTGGGCAATCTGACCACGCTCTGGCAATATTATTTGTTCTATTTCCTCTTCGGTGCGGTTGGTCACGGTGCCCTTGTGGGGCCTTTATACGCCACGACCGGCCATTGGTTTCGCCGCAATCCAGGCATCGCCCTTGGTATCATGACGGCCGGGTCCGGTGTGGGGCAGGGGATCGTTCCCTTTGTTGCGCGCATGTTGATCACTGAAGGTGGCTGGCAAAGTGCCTATACCATCCTTGGCATCAGTTATCTGATCATTGGTTTGCCCATAGTCTTTCTGGTACGCGAATCCTCGGCCCGCCTTCAAGCCATGTCGAATTCTGGCAAGGTGGCGGACGAAGATGCCTTTGTCTTGCCACCAAAAGAAGTTGTCGCCTGGCTCAGCTTCGCCGTGATTTTTTGCTGCATCTGTATGGCCGTGCCCATCGTGCAACTGGTGCCCCTGGTCAGCGACCGGGGCGTTGATCCAAAACTGGCCGCTGGTGTCATCATGGTGCTGATGTTGTCCGGGGCCGTAGGCCGTGTTTTCGCCGGTCGCCTGGCCGACAAGATCGGGGCTTTGCAGTCCTATATCATCATGGGCTTTGGCCAGGCTGTGCTGGTCGTCTGGTTTCCTTTCGTGACCTCGGTTGCCGGCACCTATATTTTGGCCGCGGCCTTTGGCCTGATCTATTCCGGCGTCATGGCCAACATCATCATCTGCCTGCGGATCATGGTCCCGGCCCGCTTCGCTGGCAGGGCCATGGGGGTCGGCGGTGCCTTTGCCTTGGGTGGCATGGGCTTTGGCGGTTTCTTCGGCGGCTATTTGTTTGACGTCACGGGCAGTTACGTTTGGTCCTTCACCATGGCGGGTGCCATTGGCCTGATTAATGTCGTCGTCACTCTGGCCTTCCTCGCCCGCGTCAGGCGGCAGGAGCGCGTGGTTGCCGCAGCTGCATAATTTTGGGGAAAGAAAAACATGAACACCGACTGGTTGGGCAATCCGGTAAGCACTGACAATCCGGCAACCCTGCAAGGCATCAACGATTTTGGCCATGGCTTCCTGGCTTATGAAGAAAAGGCCCTGAACATTCTCGGTGCTGCCGATGCGGACCCCGACTGTGTGCTGGCCAATGCCTACGCGGCCATGTTGTTTATGTTTTCCGAAAACCGCCAGGGACCTGATCTGGCAAAACCTTACATGGAAAAAGCCGAAGCAGGCCTGAAAGGCGTGACCGATCAAGAAAAACAAGTCACCGCCGCCATCCGTGCCTGGGTCGATAACGACATCCTGCGCGCCATCGCCTTAACCGAAGATATCGCCAACACCTGGCCGCATGAGCTGGCCATCATCAAGGCCGGGCAATATCACCAGTTCAATCTGGGTAATTCCCCCGGCATGTTACGATTGATCAATCCCGTGATGGACGCCAACGCCGATAATCCCTACGTCCATGGCATGCAGGCCTTCGCCCTGGAACAATGCCACCAGCTGGACGCCGCCGAAGCCGCCGCCTGGAAAGCCGTTGAGCTGCAACGCAAGGAACCCTGGGCCCATCATGCCCTGGCCCACGTCATGCTGACGCAGGGTCGCATCGATGAAGGCATACGTTTTTTTGACGACGTGCGTGACACCTGGACCGACCTCAACAGTTTTATGTACACCCACAACTGGTGGCACGACGCCGTCTTCCAGATATCCCGTGGCCACTATGATGCCGCCCTGAAAATGTATGACACTGAAATATGGGGCAAGCTGAAAGACTACAGCCAGGACCAGATCGGTGCCGTCAGTTTACTGGCCCGGCTCGAGCTGGTCGGCGTCGACGTCGGCGACCGCTGGCAAGATGTCGCTGAATGCATGAAGCCCCGCGTCGACGACCACGTGCAGCCTTTCCTGACCATGCAATACGCCTACGGCCTCGCCCGTGCAGGCCGCGATGAAGCCGACCAGTTGTTGAAAAGCCTCGGCGACTTCGCCCCAAACGCCCCAGCCTTCCAGCGCCAGGCCTGGCTCGACGTCGCCTTGCCCGCCTGCAAAGGCCTGGTCGCCCACGCTAAGGGCGACTGGCAAAGCGCCGTCGAATACTTACGCCCCCTCACAGGCCGCTGGCTCGAAATCGGCGGCAGCCACGCCCAGCGCGACCTGTTCGATTTGGTCTACCTCGACGCCCTGATCAAGTCGGGTGGGTATGTAGCGGCGTACGATATTCTGGAACTACGCAAAGGTTGGGACGTGGACAGTGTGCCGAATAATGAAGCCTTGGCGGCGATGTCCAAAGAACTAAACATCAGTGCTTAATCCCGATTCATGATGGATACTGGTGCAGGCCAGTATCCATGATGCATCAGTTTAAACAAAAAAAGGCCGGGAATTTCTTCCCGGCCTTCTTCGTTTCGGCTTGGTAAAACCTTTGCAGGTTAAACCGAGTAGTACATGGCAAATTCGATCGGATGTGGTGCTTGTTCAAAAGCAATCACTTCGCCCCATTTGAGCTCCAGGTAACCATCGATCTGGTCGTCGGTGAAGACGTCGCCTTTTTTCAGGAAGTCACGATCAGCGTCGAGGCTGTCGAGGGCTTCGCGCAGAGACCCGGAAACGGTCGGGATATCGGCCAGTTCTTCTGGTGGCAGGTCATAGAGGTTTTTGTCCATGGCTTCGCCGGGATGGATTTTGTTTTCGATACCGTCGATACCGGCCATCAGCATGGCAGCAAAAGCCAGGTATGGGTTCGCACCGGGATCAGGGAAACGGACTTCAACGCGCTTGCCTTTGGGTGATGTGGCAAACGGAATGCGGCAAGACGCTGAACGGTTGCGGGCTGAGTAAGCCAGCAGCACAGGGGCTTCAAAACCGGGCACCAATCGTTTGTAAGAATTGGTCAGTGGGTTGGTGAAGGCGTTCAGGGCTTTGGCGTGTTTGATGATACCGCCGATATAATAAAGAGCGGTCTCACTGAGATCGGCATATCCTGAACCGGCAAAGGTTGGGATGCCGTCTTTCCAGATGGACTGGTGAACGTGCATGCCTGAGCCGTTATCGTCGGCAACAGGTTTCGGCATGAAGGTCGCCGTTTTGCCATAGGAATGTGCAACGTTATGCACGACATATTTCTGAATCTGCATCTCGTCAGCCATACGCAGCAGGGTGCCGAATTCGGTGCCGAGCTCGTTCTGTGACGGGGCCACTTCGTGGTGATGCTTTTCTGTTTTCAAGCCCATTTCGCGCATGATGGTGAGCATTTCGGCGCGAATGTCGGACATGCTGTCAACAGGCGGAACCGGGAAGTAACCACCTTTAAGAGCAGGGCGGTGACCCAGGTTGCCGCCATCATAATGACGACCTGTGTTGTATGGGCCTTCTTCCTGATCGATGGAGAAGAACATGTTGTGTGACGAGGTATCGAACCGCACGTCATCAAAGACAAAAAATTCGGCTTCCGGACCGACATAGGCGGTGTCGCCAATGCCAGTGAAGTTCAGGTAGTTTTCGGCGCGTTTGGCAGTCGAGCGTGGATCACGGCTGTAGCCTTCACCGGTTGACGGCTCGACCACGTCACAGAAAATAATCATGGAGGATTGGGCCGCAAACGGATCCATAACGGCAGAAGTAACGTCAGGCATCAGGGTCATGTCTGATTCGTTGATAGCCTTCCAGCCTTCGATGGAGGAGCCGTCAAACATCACGCCATCGGCGAACATGTCTTCGTCCATAACACGAACGTCCATGGCCAGGTGCTGCCACTTGCCGCGTGGGTCGGTGAAACGCAGGTCAATATACTGAACGTCGTTGTCCTTGATTTCTTGCAGAATTGTTTTTACGTCGGACATCTTTTCTTTTCCTGTATTAAGTGCCGGTCTTGATGTATCTCGTTTGGCCAGCGGGTCTGAAAGGGATTAATGTTGTGTGCGCAAGTGGGACTAGATCGCTTCGCCGCCACGCTCGCCGGTACGAATGCGGATGGCGTCTTCTACCGAAGTTATGAAGATTTTACCATCGCCAATGCGACCGGTTTGTGCTGCTTGCTGGATGGCCTCAACGGCGCGCTCTACCAGATTGTCTTCCAGCACGATTTCGATTTTGACCTTGGGCAAAAAGTCAACGACATATTCTGCACCCCGGTAAAGTTCTGTATGGCCCTTCTGGCGCCCAAAACCCTTGGCTTCTGTCACCGTAATTCCCTGTAAGCCGATTTCATGAAGGGCTTCCTTCACTTCGTCCAGCTTGAAGGGCTTGATGATCGCCTCAATTTTTTTCATCAGTGTAATTTCCTGTAAACGAGAAGCCGGATCGAGGGATTCGGCCAAAGATATAAATCAGGTCACGAGTGACTTAACTATTACTCCGTCTATAGCAGTCTTCATGCCAACTTTTGAGGGTGAGGGAAGTGGCGGGAAATAGGGGAAATATCCACTGCTTTGTCATGAAACGAGCACAATATTGCCTATTATTTGTGCAAAATGCCTGAAATATAGGCAGTCTCATATATCGTCATACCTGGATCAAGTCCGGGCATGACGAAGTTGGAGTTCTATCCTATCGTTCTCTTACCCCAAAACCTCCTTGATGCGCCGCACAGCTTCGCGGATATTGTCGGTGGAATTGGCGTAGGAAAACCTGAGGTAACCCTCACCAAATTCGCCAAAGCTGGTGCCGGAAACAGTTGCAACACCGACTTTTTCAAGGAACAGATCCTGCAATTCGCGGGATGATTTGCCAGTGCCTGTAATATTGGGGAAAGTATAGAACGCCCCGCCCGGCATGGGGCACTCAAAGCCGGGAATGGAATTCAGTTCCTCCACGATCACGCCGCGGCGCTCATCGAATGCCGCGACCATGGTGTCGACTTCGCCCTGTGGCCCGGTCAGGGCTTCCATGGCGGCATATTGTGTGGCCGCGTTGACGCAGGAATGATCGTTGATACACAGGCGGGTGGCCAGATCAATCAGGCTTTCCGGCCAGACGCTATAGCCAATGCGCCAGCCGGTCATGGCATACGTCTTGGACCAGCCATCCAGCAAAATCAGGCGATCCCGCAAATGTTCGTAGATCATCATGGAATGATGCGGCTGATTGTCATAGACCATGCGGCTGTAAATTTCGTCCGACATGATGGCCACGTCGGGGTGTGATTGCAAGCCAAAGGCGAGCTTTTCCAGCTCCTGTTGTGGCACAACGCCGCCGGTTGGATTGGCTGGGGAATTCAGGATAATCAGCCGGGTCCGGGGTGTGATGGCAGACAAAACCTCATTGGCATCAAAGGCATAACCATTTTTTTCGTGCAACTTGATCGGCACGGGCGTGGCCCCGGCGAAACGAATGGCGCTCTCGTAAATGGGAAAGCCCGGATTGGGATACATGATTTCTGCACCCGGCTCACCAAACATCAGACAGGCAAAGAACATGGTGGGCTTGCCACCCGGTACCACCAGCACATGATCGGGATTAACCTCAACCCCGCGCCGTTTATGAATATCGGCGGCCACGGCTTCGCGTAAGGGCAGGATACCGTTGGCCGGGGTGTAGCCATGATGACCATCCGCCAACGCCTTGCGCCCGGCTTCGACAATATTTTGCGGTGTGGCAAAATCTGGCTGACCGATACCCAGATTGATGATGCTTTGGCCTTTCTGGGCCAGTGCGGCAGCGCGTGCGAGAACCTCGAAGGCGCTTTCCGTGCCCAGTCGGGCCATTCTTTCTGCAATAAACATGGGAAACTATATGCCACGTGGCGCAATTCATCGCAATTGCGCAAGCGTGCTATCACTGCGGTAACATCATGTGATAAATGGTCAAAAACATTTCCAGGGGAGTTACAGGTCGATGGCATTTTCACTCAAGGGCAAAAGAATACTCATTACCGGCGGCACGGCAGGCATCGGTTACGCCGTCGCCAAACGTTTTGTTGATAACGGTGCTGATGTCGTGATCAGTGGTCGCCGTGATGCCGGAAAAGACATTGCCAGCGATATTGGTGCACGCTTTATCCGCGCCGACATGATGATGGATGACGATATCGTCGCCCTGGTGGAGCAAGCGGTAAAGCTGCTGGGCGGCCTGGACGTTGTGGTCAACAATGCCGGCATTGCAGAATCAAACGGGGGCGTTGAAAAATCCGGACCTGAGGAATATGACAACCAAATGGATGTGAACCTGAAAGGGGTCTATCGCATCTTGCAATTGGTACCACGCCACATGTGTGCTGGGGGCAGCATAATCAACACAGCTTCTATCTCGGGGACGTGGGGGGAGCCAAACCTTGCGATTTACGGGGCAACCAAGGCCGCTGTAATCAGCCTGACCAAAAGTGCTGCCCTTGATCTGGCGCGACAGAACATCCGTGTTAATGCGGTTAACCCGGGCTATATTTATTCCGAGATCTGGTCCCACGGCGCACCTGATGAACTCAGTAAAACCCTGGTCCCCATGGGGCGGATCGGAGAGGCCGACGAGGCTGCGGCTGCCTATCATTTCCTCGCAGCAGACGATTCCAGTTACATGACCGGATCGTGCATGACGGTCGATGGAGGCTTAACAGTGGGGCCATCTATCAAAACCATGAAGTTTTTACGTGACAATACCGGCGAATAAAACCAATTCATTTGAGTAAACAAGGAGGTTTACGTGGCATTTTCATTGCAGGGAAAAAAATCACTTGTAACTGGTGGTACGGCCGGAATTGGTCTCGCTGTTGCGAAACGGTTTGTTGATAACGGGGCCGATGTCGTCATCAGCGGGCGGCGAGAAGCGGGCGCAGAAATTGCCGCTAAAATCGGGGCCAGATTTATCCGCGCCGACATGATGGTCGAGACGGACGTCGTAAACCTGGTTGATCAAACCGTTGAGACGCTGGGCGGCCTCGATGTCGTCGTCAACAATGCAGGTATTGCCGAAGCGGCTGGTCCGATTACTGAGACCGGCCTGGAAAATTATGACAGCCAGTTTGGCATTAACGTACGCGCCGCTTTTCAAATCCTCAGCCTGGTGCCACAGCATATGCAGGCGGGTGGCTCAATCATCAACACAGCCTCTATTTCCGGCACCAAGGGCGAACCAGGGGCGTCAGCCTATGGCGCAACCAAGGCCGCCTTGATTAGCCTGACAAAAACCTCTGCCCTTGAACTGGCGGCCCGCAATATTCGAGTCAATGCGGTCAATCCCGGCCCCATATTTTCTGAAATCTGGAGCGAAGGCGCACCTGTGGACGCGGCAAAATATTCCGTCCCCCTGGGCCGCGTTGGCGAGGCCGATGAGGCTGCCGCGCCCTTTCATTTCCTGGCTTCAGACGACGCCAGCTACATCACCGGTGCCCAGTGGCGGGCTTTGCGCCGGCAAATCCATCAGGCTCAATGAACTCGTCAATGACAAAATCAGCTAGCGCCGTGCCGGTATTTTACAACTTGTCTTGTCATTGGCCCGTCGTTTTGGGAAGCTCCTGTAAGTCGGCTTCCAGGAGATAAGCAAGTGAAATCTGCAAACAGTGTTTTATCGAGTTATGGCACCACCGTCTTTGAAGTGATGAGCCGGCTGGCGATTGAACATGGTTCGATCAATCTGGGTCAGGGCTTCCCCGACGGCAACGGGCCGGACGATGTACGGGCCGTGGCGCATGAGGCCCTGGACAGCAGCCCCAATCAGTATCCGCCAATGATGGGTGTGCCAGAATTGCGCCAGGCTGTGGCCGCCCACGGCAAGCGCTTTTATGACATCGAGGCTGACTGGCAAACCGAAACCATTGTCACTTGCGGCGCGACCGAAGCCCTGGCGGCCAGTTTGTTTGGCCTGATTGAGCCGGGCGACGAAGTGGTGCTGATTGAACCTCTTTATGATTGTTATATGCCGATCATTCAACGGGCAGGGGGTATTGCCAAGCTTGTCCGGGTGGAGCCACCGCACTGGGAGCTACCGCGTAAGGAACTGGCAGCAGCTTTTTCCAAAAAAACCAAACTGTTGTTGTTAAACAATCCGCAGAACCCGACAGGCAAAGTCTTTGATGAAGACGAGTTGGCCTTTATTGCCGATCTGGTTTGCGGGTTTGATGCCTACGCCATTTGCGACGAAGTCTATGAACATCTGGTTTTTGATGGCCTCAAACACAGCCCTCTGATGAACCAACCGGGCATGCGCGAGCGTTGCATCAAAATCGGCTCTGCGGGCAAGACCTTTTCGCTGACCGGTTGGAAAGTGGGCTATGCCATAGCGTCACCTGAATTGATGGCCCCCATTGCCAAGGCGCACCAGTTCCTGACCTTCACCACGGCCCCCAACCTGCAAAAAGCCACGGCGTTTGGTTTGGGTAAAGATGATGCCTATTTTGCCAGCCTGGCGGGCGATTTACAGGCCAAGCGGGACCTGATCAAAAATGGTCTCGAAGGCATCGGTTTTACGGCCATGGATTGCAGCGGCACCTATTTCCTGAATGCCGATTTCAGCGCCTTGGGATTTAAGGGAAATGACGAGGAATTCTGCCGCATGATCACGCTGGAAGCGGGGGTGACAGCCGTTCCCGTCAGCGCCTTCTATTCCGGTCCCGGCATCGACACTGTGGCGCGGTTTTGCTTTTGCAAAGAGGATGAAATCCTTGAAGAAGCCATTGCCCGGCTGGAAAAACACTTCGGTGGCTAATGTCAGCACTTGACGATATCATTGGCGCGGTCTAAACAAACCCACTCTGAACGTCAGGCGTCAGCGAATAGATGATTTCTGACGCTCTATGGTGGTCGTAGCTCAGTTGGTAGAGCCCTGGCTTGTGGTGCCGGTTGTCGCGGGTTCGAGTCCCGTCGATCACCCCAGATACCAAGAAAAGGATCAGTGCCTTGTGCCCTGGTCCTTTTTTTGTGCGCAAACCCCACCGAACCTCGCGTTTTAGTGAGTGGCAACAACGGTCTGTGTGTGCTTTTCTGGGTTTATAATTACACATGAGAGAACCATGACGAATTCAGGCATGTTAAAAACGGGTATTATTGGCACCATCATTACCGGGTTGTGTTGTTTCACGCCGGTCCTGGTCATTCTGTTTTCGGCCCTTGGCATCAGCGCCGCCGTTAGTTATCTCGACCTGATCCTGCTGCCAGCCCTGGCAGTCTTTCTGGGCATTACCTTTTACGCCTGGAAACGGCGAACCAACCCGTTAATGCCAACCGTTGAACAGGACCCGTCATGAGCCAGGTGTCTGAAGCAAAAATTACCGTCGAACTGCGGTCTACAATCACCTGCCCAACATGTGGCCACGTGGAAACCGAAACCATGCCCACTGACGCCTGCCAGTTCTTTTATGACTGCAAAGGCTGTGGTGAAATTCTAAAGCCGCTGGCAGGGGACTGCTGTGTTTATTGCTCCTATGCCGACGTGCCGTGCCCACCGGTCCAGGAAAACGGCAAGGGCTGTTGTTAGTTTCCTTTAGTCGGGCTTGTCTTTCTTTTCCTGCTCTTGCTGGGCGACGACTTCACCAGCAACACCGGCGATGATGGCTTTTTGTTCGTCTGTTACGTCCTGGGCTTTTTCCAGGCCAGGGATGGCGACACGGACTTCGCGTCGGGCAAAGTCAATTCCAGCGGCTTCAAATTCGGCTTTGACGCGGTTATAAATTTCCTTGCGGGCCATGAATTGTTTGCCCGGTTTGGCCATGAACTTACCGCGCATGATCATACCAACATCATCAAAATCAAAGACACCTTGTGATTTGAAGGGCTGCAGGAAGTCGTCTTTCCAGGCTTCATCATTGATCATTTCGTTGCCGATTTTCTTGAAGATCTTTTTGACCTTGTTTGGATCGGTGTTGAAGGGCACCGTGAATTTCAGCTTCATGATGACCCAGTCCCGGCTGTAGTTCGTGATCTTAGGGATCTCGCCATAGGGGATTGTATGCACGGGTCCGCGATGATGGCGCAGCTGCATGGAACGGATTGATATTTTTTCAACAGTGCCAAGGGTGCCTTCTATGGCCACGTATTCACCGGTCCGAAAGGCATCGTCGATCAGGAAGAAAATGCCTGATACAATGTCCGCCACCAGTTTTTGCGCACCGAAACCGATGGCCAAACCAAGAATACCGGCACCAGCCAACAGGGGGGTGATATCGATGCCAATGTTGCCCAGAGCTATCAGCCCGAAAACGGCGATAATGCCAAACTTGGCGATACCAAGAACCAACGGCAACACCGTCGACAGCCGAGAGCCACCAGCACCACCGCCTTCACCACCGCCTGGTTCATCTTCCGTTAGGTCAAACCCCAGGGCCGTTTGTTCCGCGGCCAGTTTTCTATTGACCCACAAGGTGACCAACTCCCAGGCCAGATAGCCGACAGCTATGATCATCAGAATTTCGATAAAGCGTCCGGCAAATTGGGCCCCAAGACCGGCGGCTGCAATCGTTTGCGGGTCCATTCCCCAAAAGCCGGCAACGACCATGACCAAAGTGGCAAAAACCAGAACGCGGCCAACCCGTGTGTAGCTTTTTTTGGTCAGCAAATGTGCACGTTCAGCAACAGCACCTTCCCCCGTCATGGGTGGTGTGAGATGGCGAACGAGACCACGAAGCAAGGTGTCGAAGACAGGCAGAACGGTCAGGACCAAAATGGTTTTGAACTGTGGCGATGACGCCAGAATATCGTACCGCTCAAACCCGATCAAAACTTCAGTTAATGTCCACGTCGCGATGACCACGCAGATCGTATAAACCGGATAAAATTGAGCCACTTTTTCTTCGACCGGTGAAATGTCACTATCAGCGCCACGCATGATAACAATCAACGGATCCCACAAGCGCCAGATGACATAAATCATGTAGACGTGGACAAGAAGATTGAGCCAGAAACCCAGCCGGGATTGTTCCATAGGGACGCCGTTAATTTCGCCAAAGGCGGAAATGGCGACCGACATGCCCATCACGACAATGATCGTAACCTGAAACCTGAACATTCTGGCAGCATCGGCATTGTCAATGTTGAGCAAACGAAATTCCGGACGCCCCGGTGCCAGAATAAGTCTGAAAACAGCAGCGCCCAGACGCGGAATAACGACCAGATTTATCATCAGGGTTTCGGCGAAAATCAGATAGTCATCTGGAATGAGGGAGGTTGCCATATTTCGTGTCACCACAAAAAATGCCACCAGACCCAGCAATTCAATCGTCAAACGCACGAACAGGAACCGCGAGGTCTCAAGTAAAGTGTCTGACCGTTCCTTGAGCAACAACGCGTTAAATCGTCGGCGCATGAACATGTTGATAAATTTCTCGACGGTGAAGCCGACCGCCATGCTCAGCAATAAAGCGCCGAACAGGGACCCAATTCCATCCCATCCCAACTTGTCATGAAACGTTTTGAAACTCTTCTTTTGATTTTCCCACAGCAAGGGCGCAACCTTGACTGAACTGACAACAGAATTTGAGACAGAAGAGGCCGCAATTTTAACAAATTCGAAAAAAGAAATGCCCTGCAACGTCGCGGGCTGTTCGCTGGCGATTGCTTCCAACTGGTCCAATAGCAAGGCGCGGACTTCAGTTTCTGACAATCGGGAGACAAGTGCGTTTACCGCTTCAGTTGTCAGAGGTTGGGGTAGCGTGATCTTGCCCTCATCACCGGAAGAGGTTGAGGGGAGCATCTGGGCAGAGGCAACGGGTGTAAATGCCAAAAGCACAGCAAAAACAATTGCCATGGAAAAAAGTCGCTTACGGTTCATAACAGTCCCCTGGGGCCTCAGATTGAGATCGTGGATCAGTTCGTAAAGCTTTAACCGTCTGACTGCGCTACATTCATCGCCATCAAACAGAAAATTTCGAACAGCAACTGCCCACCAACCTGGGCAGTTGTCGTATTGGCGTCATATTGTGGGGCGACTTCGACGACATCGCCACCGATGACAGGTAGGCCTTTCAGGCCGCATAACAAGGCCAGGGCTTCACGTGAGGTCAGGCCACCAACTTCGGGGGTGCCGGTGCCTGGGGCGAAGGCAGGATCCAGAGCGTCGACATCGAAGGTGATATAGACCGGCATATCGCCAACGACTGCACGGGCTTTGGCGATGACGGCATCAACGCCCATACGTTCAAATTCTTCGGCATGGATCACGGTCATGCCAGACTCATAGGAGAACTCCCAAAGGAATTCTGCACTGCCGCGTATACCGATCTGGATAGTGTGCTCCGGATCGATCAGTCCATCCAGGGTGGCCATACGAAAGGGGGCACCGTGATGAAACTTACTGCCGTCGTATTCGCCTGAGGTATCGCAATGGGCGTCGATGTGGATCAGGGCCACTGGTTCCTTTTCCGCAACAGCCTTGAGAATGGGATAGGTGATGGAATGATCGCCACCGACGGACAGTACCCTGGCCCCTGTCGCCAGCACTTCACGATAAAAGTTGGTTATGTCTTCAATGCTGTCATCCAGGCTGAAGCGACTGCGGAAGGGCACGTCTCCGATATCGGCTGCCTTGCATAATGTTTGTGGCGAAACTTCAAGCACATGGTTGTAAGGGCCGATACGTTCAATTTGACGCACAGCACGTGGTCCAAAGCGGGCACCAGGTCTGTTGGTGACGCCCAGATCCATGGGCACACCGATCAAGGCGATATCCAGGCCTGCAGCGGTTTCCTGAACGGGTAGATCCAGAAGAGAAGATATCCCGGCATAGGGTTTGGCCCTGGAATTATCCTCGGAAAACAGGGCGTCGGCGATTTCTTTGAATTTGCCTGAAAATCCCTCCGCCCCTTTGGCATTGGCATATTTTTCGCGCAATGCTTTGAGTTTCTCTTCGTTCATTTGAAGTCTCTTGTATGCGTATCGGGTTTTTGCAGGTCAGCTTTCGGACTTGTGGCGTAACGAATCGTTATCGTCGCCGTCTTCGTTTTGAGATTTTGCTTCTTCGTCCTTGTAGATATTGTTGCGGCGAAAACTTTCGGAATTTTCGGCGTCAAACTCATCGCCATTTGATAATCGTCGATCGTGGACGACGGCATTCTCTTCTATCAATGACTGATAAATAAGGTCGAGGCGTTTTGCGACCTCACCCCGGCCCTGTTCCCAGGCCGTTTCAAGTGCATCCAGCAATTTGTCAGCCAAACGGCGCTTCATTCCCTGTTTCCCCCCGGGTTCAAGCGTATCAAACCACCAGAACTAAATACGCCTTTGTCCATCAATTCCAGTCTGAAACATAATGTCTACGCTTGTCCATTGAATTTGCCGAAACAGATTTACACGGCCCGGGCGTAAACATCTTTCCTGGCGGCAGGAATTGGCGTTACAATTCAACCATGAACCAGACGGTCATGGGGAGCGAGATGACGACGTCCGATGTTATAGAGCCGGTCTCGGGGACCACAAAGGTAACCGGTCCAGGCGGCAAAGTTATTACGTCGACCGAAGTGATCGAAATCACCCGGACGCTGGCCGTGGAAATGCATCCGCACAAGGCAGACAATCTGGAGATCTCGCTCGATAGCTCCCTGGAGCTGGATGTGGGGCTCGACAGTCTGGGGCGGGTTGAGCTGTTGATGCGCCTGGAGAAGGCCTTCGATGTACATTTGCCGGAACAGATGCTGGCGAATGCAGAATCACCACGCGACCTGATGCGGGAAGTCTCCAATGCCAGCGGCCGTGCACCTGTCGCCGAACTGCCAGCAGAAGTTCGTGTTGCCGGGCTGGACAGAACGTCTGCCTTGCCCCATGGGGCAACGACTTTGGTTGAGGTGTTGGACTGGCATGTGCTGACCCATCCGGATCGCCCGCACATGATTTTTCTCGACGAAGACAATGTCGAAAATGAACTGACCTATGGCCAGTTGCGTCAGCGTGCCCGCGAGGTGGCCCACGGCTTGCGGACACGGGGCGTGGCGCCGGGGGACACGGTTGCCATCATGCTGCCAACAGGACTCGATTTTTTCTATGCCTTTTTTGGTATTCTGATTGCGGGTGCGACACCGGTACCGATTTATCCACCAGCCCGTCTCAGCCAACTGGAAGATCATTTGCGACGTCAGGCTGGTATCCTCGCCAATGCCAGGGTCAAGGTCCTGGCCACTGTGCCACAAGCCAAACAACTGGCGCGTTTTCTGATGGCCAAGGTAGACGAGCTGGCGCATGTGGAAACCGTGACGGACTTGCGCGAGGAATACCCTGAAGAAACGGCCTGGCCCGTGCCACGGGCAAACGATCTGGCCTTTCTGCAATACACGTCCGGCAGTACCGGCAATCCCAAGGGGGTGATGCTCAGTCACGCAAATCTGGTGGCAAATGTACGGGCAATGGGCCTTGCACTGAAAGCAGATTCCACAGACGTTTTTGTCAGCTGGTTGCCATTGTATCACGACATGGGATTGATCGGGGCCTGGATGGGCAGTCTCTATCATGCGGTGAAGTTGGTGGTGATGTCGCCACTGACATTTCTGGCCAGGCCTGATCGATGGTTGTGGGCGATCCATCGTTATGGCGGGACATTATCCGCGGCACCAAATTTCGCTTACGAGCTTTGTCAAAAACGTATTAAGGCCGAAGATATCGAGGGCCTGGATTTGTCAACCTGGCGGGTCGCGGCCAATGGCGCGGAGCCGGTTATTCCGGATACCATGCGCGCCTTCACCGAGCGCTTTGAAAGTTATGGTTTTAAACAGGATTCCATGAAGCCGGTTTATGGTCTGGCTGAATCTTCCGTTGGACTGGCCTTTCCACCGTTCGGGCGGGAGCCAATTATTGACCGGGTCAAAAGACGCGCCTTTACGTCAGGTGGTGAAGCCCGTCCGGCAGAAGATCACGATCAAACAGCCCTTGAATTTGTCGCTTGTGGCTGGCCTTTGCCGGGCCATGAATTTCGTGTGGTCGATGATGCCAATCGGGAATTACCAGACCGACGGGAAGGGCGTCTGCAATTCCGGGGACCATCGTCGACGATGGGTTATTTTCGCAATATTGAAGCCACGGCAAAACTGTTTGTCGACGACTGGTTGGATTCTGGCGACTTCGCCTATTTGCATGGCGGTGATGTTTTTCTGACCGGCCGGGCCAAGGACATCATCATCAAAGCCGGGCGAAATATTTATCCGCAAGAAATTGAACGAGCTGTGGGTGATATCGATGGTGTGCGCACGGGCTGCGTGGCAGTCTTTGGCAGCCTGAACGAAGAAAACGGCACAGAACGCCTGGTTGTCATGGCCGAAACCAGGACCCGGGACGAAAACGAGCGTCTGGAAATTCGTCGTCGTATCGAAGAAGCCACCAGCAATATTCTGGGCGCGCCGCCGGATGATGTGCATCTGGTCGACGCCCAGGCAGTATTGAAAACCAGCAGTGGTAAAATTCGCCGTGATGCCAATCGCATTGCCTGGGAGACCGGTGCCGCGTCACCAGCCCGCCGGGCTGTCTGGATGCAAATCGCCCGGCTTGGCTTGTCGACGGTAATCCCCGAAACCAGACGTCTGGTAAGGAAATTTGGTGAGTATCTTTTTGCCGGTTGGTGGTGGCTGCATGTGGGCATTGCCGCTGTGATTGCCTGGCCACTTGTTACTTTGGTGCCAGGTCGTTGGTTTGGACATGGTCTGGTGCGGTTGGCCGGCAAATACATTTTCACCATGACTTTTACGAGGCCAAAAATAAGAGGCCTGGAAAACCTTGCGCCGGGGGCCAAGGTAATTGTGGCCAATCATTCATCCTTTATTGATCCCCTGTTGATGTGGGCCTGTCTGCCCGGTGATTTAGCCTTTGCTGCCAAAGCAGAGTTACGTCAGTCCTGGCTGACACATTCCTTCGTTAAACATGTGGGTGCCTTGTTCGTCGAACGCTTCGAAACCCAGCGCAGCGTTGAGGATTCCGCGCGTCTGTTTGACGCCCTCAAGGCCGGGCGCACAGTGGCTGTTTTTCCTGAAGGGACATTTGGTCGCATGCCAGGGCTTTTACCATTTCGCATGGGTGCCTTTATGGTTGGCGCCGAAGCCCGCGTGCCGGTCGTGCCCGTCGCCATTCGTGGTGCCAGGGGAACATTGCGGGATGGTTCTTGGTTTCCAAGGCGCATGGATCTGTCGATAACTGTTCTGCCGCCAATTTCAGCCCAGGGTAACGACTGGTCGGCAGCCATCCAGCTGCGAGATCAGGTTCGGGTTGGTATGCTGGAGGCAACAGCGGAACCGGACCTGGCCCACGAAACAACCAGGTACGAAGCCTTGAAACATAACAGGGAGTAACCTGATGAGCATTTTTGAATCTCCTGCTTTTGATGACCATGAAGACGTGCGGTTTTTCTGTGATCCCGTATCCGGCTTGCGTGCCATCATCGCTATTCATTCAACTGCCCTGGGGCCAGCGGCAGGGGGCTGTCGTATGTTTCCCTATGCCACTGAAGATGACGCTATTTTTGATGCCCTGCGCTTGTCCAAAGGTATGAGTTATAAAAGTGCCCTGGCAAATGTTCCCATGGGCGGTGGCAAGTCTGTAATTATCGGAGATCCGTCAACGGACAAAACCCAAGCTTTGTTCGAAGCCTTTGGCCGGGCGGTAAACAGCTTTCAGGGCGGTTACCATACCGGCGAAGATTCCGGGACAGCTGTACAGGATATGGATTGGGCGGCGGGCGTCAGTAAATTTATTCACGGCACATCAACAGAGGATGCTGGTGATCCATCACCTGCAACTTCCGTGGGCGTCGTTGCGGGTATTGAAGCTGCCGTCCGGCACAAACTGGGACGCGATGACCTGCAAGGAATGATCGTTGCTATTCAAGGGGTTGGCGCTGTGGGATATGGCGCTGCAGAAATCCTGCACCAAAAAGGGGCCCGGTTGATTGTGGCGGACGTCAATGATCAAGCTGTTCGGGAATGTGTTGAAAGGTTCGGAGCTGAAGCGGTAAGTACGGATCAAATAATTTTGGCTGATGCGGAAGTTTTTGCACCTTGCGCCTTTGGTGCTGGCATCAATGACGAGACTCTGCCGCGTTTTAATTGTGATATTATTGCCGGGTCAGCCAATAACCAGCTGCTGGAAGATCGCCACGGTGCTGCACTGGTGGAACGCGGCATTCTCTATGCGCCGGATTACGTAATTAATGCTGGCGGTATCATCTGGATTTCGGATGCCATGGAAGCCGCGTATGATCCGGACCGGGCGACAACGCGGCTACATGCGATCGGGGACACGCTGACAGCCATCTTCCAGCGTGCAGATCAAGAAGGCCGTGGCACGAATGAAATAGCCGACGTCATGGCCGCCGAAAAAATCGCTTCAGTAGCCGGGTAGAATAATTTTACGTTATTGACCCGGAGACGGGTTGGGTAAAGGCCAGGGCCACCAACCCTTGCGCGGCCAGGCCAAACGTGACGGGAAGGGGATCGGGTTGCCGTTTTTGTCATGTTCAATGGCATTCGCCGTATTAAAAGGCTGAATAAATCTTTTACCCATATAATCATCGCGCACTTTGGGGATGATCCAGGTCGGCATGGCCTGGTCAAAAAAGGTGTCCGAATCGTAGGACAAAATATCTGAACTGCCACACCCGGCGAGGAAAATTGACAGCAAAAGGGCTGTTGCCATGGGGCGGCAATATTGTGGCAGGGCTTTCATGGCCTATAGGTACCGCGCCGGGGCCTGTTCGTCGAGACAGAATTTGCTTTCATCGCACGAAATAATGAATCCGGTGTTCGCATTTGCTTGCATCACTGCTGCAGGATGAAGACAATAGCAAAAACCCGTTCAGGATTGACGGGCAAAATCTGGATATTTTAAGGGGTGAGCTGTGACCGACGAAATCGCTTATATGACGGCAACTCAAGTTATCAAAGCCTATGCGGACAAAGACCTGTCACCTGTCGAAGTCACCGGTGCGGCGCTCGACCGGATTGAAAAACACAATAGCAAGGTGAATGCCTTTTGTTTTTTGGCAGCCGAAGAGGCCATTGCAGCCGCCCATCGATCAGAAGAACGCTGGGCCGCCGGAGAACCATTGGGTTTGATGGACGGTGTGCCGACATCAATCAAGGATTTAAATTACGTCAAAGGCTGGCCCACGGGCCGCGGTTCTCTGACAACTGAAGGTGATCCGGTTGCCGACGAAGACGCGCCTTTGGTGGCGCGCTTCCGGGAATCCGGTGCGGTACTGTTGGGCAAAACAACAACGCCGGAATTTGGCTGGAAGGGCGTGACCGACAGTCCCTTGACTGGCATTACCCGCAATCCCTGGAATCTCGAAAAAACGCCAGGTGGATCAAGCGGTGGGGCTTCAGCAGCACTGGCTTCCGGCATGGGTCAATTGGCCCAAGGGTCAGACGGCGGTGGTTCCATCCGTATTCCCTGCGGCTTTACCGGTTTGCCGGGGTTGAAGCCGTCTTATGGCCGGGCGCCAGTTTATCCCGCCAGCCCTTTTGGTACGCTTAGCCATGTGGGTCCTATGGCGCGGTCTGTGGAAGACCTCGCCCTGATGCTGAATGTCATGTCCATGCCGGACAGCCGCGACTGGTTGGCCCTGCCGTGGCTTGATCAGGACTGGAATGCGGGCATCAACGATGGCATCAAAGGATTGCGCATCGCCTGGAGCCCGGATTTGGGCTATGCCGATGTTGATCCGGAAATTGCACAAATCGTGGCCAAGGCTGTGCCGGTCTTTTCTGATCTGGGGGCAAATGTGGAAGCATGTGATCCCGGCTTTGATGATCCTACGCCCATATTCCGCGTACTCTGGTGGGCGGGCAGCATGGCCGCCACATCGGCCATGACGGATGACCAAAAAGCTAAATTGGAACCGGCGCTGCAAGGCATTATCAAAGAAGGGGAAGGCATCGCCCTGAAAGATTTCCTGCATGCTACCCAGGCTCGGGCGGCTCTTGGTCAGGTGATGAATTTGTTCCACGATCAGTTTGATTTGCTGGTCACACCTACACTGGCCGTACCTGCCTTTGATGCCGGGCAGCTTGATCCAGAAGGTGACGACGATCCGCTGCGCTGGTTGCGCTGGACGCCGTTCAGCTATCCTTTCAACATGACGGGGCAACCCGCCGCAACCGTGCCATGTGGCTTTACAGCAGATGGTCTGCCGGTTGGTTTGCATATCGTCGGTCCCATGCATCGGGATGATCTGGTTTTGCGGGCGGCGCGGGCTTTTGAGGCTGCCAGTCCACAAAACATGCGACCAACCTTTGCCGACTGAATGGTCATTCCTGTGACCTCCATTCCTGTGAACTCGATGATCCCCACAGAACTGTTGTCAGTTGCACAAATGTACGAAGCTGACAAAACCACAATTGCATTCGGTGTCACGGGTGAAGCTTTGATGGAAGCGGCGGGCGCAAGTGTGGTGTCGGCAATCCTGGCACGCTGGCCTGTCGAGCAACAGGCGGAACAAAGGGCTGTAATCCTGTGTGGTCCCGGCAATAACGGGGGCGACGGTTTTGTTGTCGCCAGGATGTTGGTCGACGCCGGTTGGCAAGTGCAATTGGGTTTATTGGGTGCGCCTGGCAACCTGAAAGGGGACGCGGCCTTGATGGCGGCGAAATGGACCGGTTCTGTTGAAGCCCTGTCGCCACAGCTGATCACGCCAGACACAGACCTCATCGTCGATGCGATTTTTGGCGCTGGACTGAGCCAAGAAATTGAGGGTGTCGTTCGTGAAACCCTGAAGGCCGTGGCCGCGTGTCCTGCCCCTTGTGTTGCCATTGATGTACCCAGTGGCGTCAATGGGGATAGTGGCAGAACGCAGGGTTATGTGGCATCGGCGACCCTGACGGTGACTTTTTTCAGGGCCAAACCCGGACATTTCCTGTTGCCCGGAAGGGCCTTGCGGGGTGAACTGGTCGTGGCGGATATTGGTATTCCTGACCGTGTTTTGTTAACGATTACCCCCGGGGTGATGCTCAATGGACCAGACCTTTGGCTGGAGTCATTTCCTTTGCCCGGAACATCGACACACAAATATATGCGTGGTCATGTGATTGTTGACAGCGGCGGGGTCTCCGCCACCGGGGCAGCACGTCTGGCCGCCATGGCGGCACTCAGGGTTGGGGCCGGGCTGGTGACAGTCAGTTGCCCGAAATCAGCCTTGCTGGTCCATGCCGCCCATCTGACATCCATCATGCTTCAGTCTTGCGAGACGCTGGAGGATTTCCACAAATTCCTGCCGGAGCGCAAGCACAATGTGGCCATCCTGGGGCCTGGCAACGGACGGAGCCAACGCACGCAGGGGCGTACCCTGGCGGCGTTACAAAGTGGTTTGGGTTGCGTGCTTGATGCAGATGCGCTGAGCTCTTTTGAGGACGATCCGGACCGGCTGTTCGAGACCATCGACGGACCTTGTATCCTGACGCCTCATGATGGGGAGTTTGCCCGCTTGTTCGGCGAGGAAATTGCTGAGACGCCTGAGGGCAAAGCAGCGCGGACCCTGCTGGCTGCTGAACGCGCCGGTGCCGTTGTTATTCTCAAGGGCCTCGATACTGTTATTGCCGCACCAGACGGGCGCGTTGCCATCAATACAAATGCACCAGCCTGGCTGGCGACAGCCGGGTCGGGTGATGTCCTGGCTGGATTGGCGGGCGGTCTGATGGCGCAAGGTATGACGGCATTCGACGCAGCCTGTGCTGCCGTGTGGCTGCATGGTGCCTGTGCGGCGACCTTTGGTCCGGGATTAATTGCCGAAGACCTGCCGGGTCTGATCCCGGCAGAACTTCGCTCTATGTTGCAGCCGGATTAACGACCCAGGTCAGCATGGCGTTGTCTTGTAGATCGAGAATTTGCTTGCCGATATTGATGACTACCAACCCAAATAGAATGATTGTTGCGACTTGCATAAAATTGTAATTAAATTTTATTCAAATAAACATAAATAATAAACTAAGTTAAAAACGATAAATATAAGTAAATACAATTTTATACTTGTAAATACTTATTGATCTCCCAAATATAATATCTAGACAAATTCCTGATTTGTGGAATTGACCTGATAATTATTAGAAGGGATGACAAAATGTATGCGAAATCAGCGATAATTGGTAATTCCGAGAATACAGCCATAGAAGTCGGTGGCCTGTTCAGTCGTATGCATGAGCTCAACATTTCGGAAACAGCCGAGGTGGTTGCTTTGAACGATGATCATGCGGGTGTGCAGCATGTGCGCTTTAACCTGATCACCTCACTTGGTCACAAAGTCATGGACTGCGGCATCAAAACGCTGGCCGTCAAAGCCTTTTTGCAAAACTATGCGCCCTATACCAAACCTGAGACAGCAGGACGCCCGGACCGCGAAAAAAAGGCGCAGCGATCAAATGTCACTCATCTGAAATCACATATCTAGAGTTAACCTCCCGCACCGCGAACAAAGGGGAGGTTGCCGGGCTGTACCCTCGGGGGATGTGGTACAGCCCGGCCCAAATACTCCAGACCCTGAGCGACAATTTGCCTCAGGTGGCGGGCCTGGTTAATTCTGGAAATTGCACAATATCACTTGTAACACTGTATTGATGTAACACTGTATTGATGTAAATCTGAATTTTCAGGAGTAGGCTCCATGAACCTCGCCCGTAATCTGTTTTCGCTGGCAACGTTGCTGGCATTTATGCTCGTAGCAGCGCCGCCAACGTTCGCCGCAGATAACATGGCCCGGATGGCTGAACTGGAACGTGTGATCAAGGCGCAGCAGGCCCAACTGGCTGCCCAGGCCAAAATCCTCGAAAAAATGCAAAAAGAAATTGGCTCGCTTGCTAAATCCGATGGCGGCAAGGGCTTTGTTACCACTGGCCTGGCGAAATCCGGCAACGATAAAGTTGGCTTGAAAATTTACGGACAGGTCAACCGGGGCGTACTGCTGGTGGACGATGGCCACAACGCCAAGGCCTTCAGTGTCGACAACGATTCATCTTCCACCCGGATCGGCCTGGTTGGAAATGTTGAAGCCACGGATGATCTGACGATCGGGACCAAGATCGAGGTGCAGTTCGAATCCAATTCAACCGGCAACGTCAATCAGGCGAACAACAGCTCCACAATTGCTTCCAACAGTTTCACGGAACGCCATCTCGATCTTTTCTTCGCTCACAAACAAATTGGCACCCTGTGGCTCGGGCAGGGCTCAACTGCGTCGGATGCCATGGCCAGTACTGATTTATCCGGCACCACACTGGTGGGTTATTCTTCGGTTTCGGACATTGCCGGCGGCATCTCTTTTGCCACCAGCGGCACGGGTGCCATTACAGGCAATCCTGCCGTGGGTGATGTTTTCAGCGACATGACTGGTCTCGGCCGGGATGACCGGGTGCGCTATGACACGCCGGACATGGCTGGCTTCCAATTGGGAACATCGCTGGTTGACGGCGGAGAATGGGACCTGGCAGGTAGCTACAACAGGGAATTTGAGTCCCTGCAACTGTCCGTAGGCGGTGGCTATTCCAACCCGTCGGGAACATCAACAACAACTTCGTCAATCACCCATGGCTCTCTTTCCATGATGATGAAAAATGGCTTCAACGCGACAGTGGCCGCAGGTAAATCAAAAATGAAATCTGCAGCCCGTAATGATCCCGGCTTTCAGTATCTGAAACTGGGTTACATGGCGTCATGGACAAAACTCGGGAAAACAGCTTTTGCCGTGGACTATGGCCAATATGACGACGTGGCCCAGAATAGTGATGAAGCCGATGCCTGGGCCCTGATGTTGGTGCAAAATTTCACCGACTGGGGCACGGAGGTCTACGGTGTATATCGCAACTATGGTTTGAAGCGGTCGGGTTCAAATCTTGATGATATTGATGCCGTGCTGATGGGTGCCAGGGTCAAGTTCTGACCGGGGCTTTATCGTGAAACAAACGTTCAGTCAAAAAGCCGTTGTCGGGGTGATTCTGGCAACGGCTTTACTTGTGCTTGGCGCATGTGGTGGAAAACCTTTTACGCCCGAGAAAATCGGCGAGGTCAAATCAGGGCCAGGTTTGTTCACCGGCAAGAAAGGCGGCATCGTCATCTCACCTTCGGCCGATTGATGGCAGAATCAAAAACCCCCTTCCAGCCGGTTACGCAAATTTGCATTTGAGGCGGGAAGGGGGCGTTGAACTTCAGGCCAGACGATCAGATGACATCATCGCCGCCGTTTGCCAGCTCATCGATTTGAGCAAGGGCATCAGCCACAGCAACCGCATCACCCGGGTCCATTTGTCCTGCTTCGTCGATGGCAGCGTCCAGGTTTGATCCGTCAGCATTGCCAATGGATTGGTAAAGGGCTTGAGCAAAGCCTTCATCAACCTGGGCCAAAGCCAGCGCACCAGCACCACTGGTAACCAGGATATCGTCACCCGCTCCACCGATCATAGTCCCGTCATTGCCAGCCAACGCGATATGATCGACACCTGAACCGCCTTCGATAATGCTGCTGCTGCCCCTTATTTCGATTTAGTCCTGACCTGTGCCGCCATCAACTAGTTTTTAATTGCCGCAGACATAAACCGTGTCGTCTATGGGTTGTTCTGGTGCCCAAGAGGCTTCCCCAATGTTTCCGGGGTTATTATTCTGAATATTCTGAAAAATCAGCCCCTAAAGCCTTCGAGCGGTCAATTCAGCAACAAGAGTTTGCTCCAGGTGCTTGCCGCCGGGCTGCGACATTGATATAGAGTGCGCTTCTGTTCACCGGTCTTCTTTTGAGGCGACCGGCATTTGACGTATTGCGGCTGTGGTGGAATTGGTAGACACGCCAGATTTAGGTTCTGGTGCCGAGAGGCGTGGGGGTTCAAGTCCCTTCAGCCGCACCACGTCAAGTAACAGAAACAAAAGGATTTTTCACCGGTTTCGAGGTGTGCACGCCTCGGGCTTCCGGTTCACTTTAGATAGACGGACGAACGTTCCATGCAGGTAACAGAAACAGGCTCTGAAGGTCTGAAGCGCGAATTCACCATTGTTGTCGAAGCCAGCGAAATCGAAAGCAAAGTCGATGCACGCATCGCCGAGCTCGCCAAAACGGCAAATATGCAGGGTTTCCGCCCTGGTAAAGTGCCGCAATCGTTGTTGCGCCAGCGTTATGGCGACAGCGTAATGGGCGAAGTGCTGGAAGAAGCCGTCAATAACGGCACCACGCAGGCCTTGAGCGACAATGATTTGCGCCCGGCCATGCAGCCCAAAGTCGACGTCAAGGAATTCGACAAGGGCAAGGACCTGGAATACACCGTCGAAGTCGAGATTCTGCCAACCATCGAGCCCACTGATTTCTCGAAAATCAAGCTGGAGCGCATGAAGGCCGAGCCTGCCAAGACAGAAGTTCAAGACGCTATCCAGCGTTTGGCTGATGCCCAGAAAACTTTCGAAGCTGATGCCAAGCGTAAATCTGAAAACGGCGATGCCGTTGTCATCGATTTTGTTGGCTCGGTTGATGGCGTTGAATTCGAAGGCGGCAAGGGCGACGACTATAACCTTGAGCTGGGTTCAAACTCTTTCATTCCTGGTTTTGAAGAGCAGCTGGTTGGTAAAAAGACCGGCGACCACGTCAAGGTCGAAGTCGAATTCCCGGCTGAATACGGCTCCGCTGAGCTGGCTGGTAAAGCCGCTGTATTTGAAGTCGACGTCAAGGAAGTCAAAGTTGCAAGTGCAGCCGAGATCAACGACGCCCTTGCAGAACGTGTCGGCCTTGAGAACCTAGAAGCCCTGACCACCGCGATCACCGAGCAAATGAGCGGCGATTATGATGGCATGGCTCGTCAGCGCCTGAAGCGCGAATTGCTGGATATCCTGGCAGACAGCCACGATTTCGACGTGCCACAAGGCATGGTCGATCAGGAATTTGACGGTATCTGGCAGCAAGTTGAACAGCAGCGCGCCCAGGAAGGTGATGATGCTGAAGGCGAAGATGCCGGTAAGACTGATGACGAACTTAAAGAAGAGTATCGCGAAATCGCCGTTCGGCGTGTTCGCCTTGGTCTTTTACTGTCCGACATCGGCACGACCAACAACATCGAAGTGCAACAGGACGAAGTGAACCGGGCCATGGCTGAGCAAGCCCGCCAGTTCCCGGGTCAGGAGCAGATGCTGGTTGAGTATTACCAGAAGAACCCTGATGCCCTGAACAGTCTTCGCGCGCCGATCTACGAAGACAAGGTTGTCGACTTTATTCTGGAGCTGGCTTCTGTCAGCGAAAAGAAGGTTTCAGTTGATGATCTGATGGCTGAGCCAGAAGCAGAAGAGAAGCCAAAGAAAAAGGCTGCTGCCAAGAAGAAGGCGGCACCAAAGAAAAAAGTCGCTGCCAAGGCAGATGATGCAGACGAAAAGCCTGCGGCTAAAAAGAAAACTGCACCGAAGAAAAAAGCGGCTGCCAAGAAAGAAGCCGAATAATCAAGTTGATCTTGCAAGGCCGGGACACCAGCTAACACTGGTGCCCGGTTTTCCAGGTTTTTCAAGTTTTTCAGGTTTTCCAAGTCATTCATAACAATCCAGCGTCAAGAGCGAGGAACATGAGCGAAACATACATGCAAGGCTTGATCCCCATGGTGGTCGAACAGACCAACCGTGGCGAACGTTCATACGACATCTATTCCCGTCTTCTGAAAGAACGCATTATCTTTCTGTCTGGCGGCGTCGACGATCATGTTGCCTCAGTGATCTGCGCCCAGCTGTTGTTCCTTGAAGCTGAAAACCCCGACAAAGACATCGCCTTTTATATTAATTCACCGGGCGGGATCGTATCATCCGGCATGGCGATTTACGACACCATGCAATATGTAAAACCTGACATCACAACGCTGTGCATGGGGCAGGCTGCTTCCATGGGATCGCTGCTGCTGTGTGCCGGTGCCAAAGGCAAACGTTTTGCCTTGCCGAACTCCCGCGTGATGGTTCACCAGCCTTCGGGCGGCGCTCAAGGGCAGGCCACGGATATCGAAATTCAGGCGCGGGAAATCCTCGCCCTGCGCGCCCGTCTCAACCAGATTTATGTCGATCATACCGGACAAGACCTGGAAACCATTGAAAACGCTGTTGAACGCGATAACTTTATGACAGCTGAAGAAGCCAAAACCTTTGGCCTGATTGATGATGTTGTTTCCAGTCGTCCGGTTATCGAAGATGACACCAAGGCATTGGATGCAGACAAGTCCGAGCCGGAAGACAAGGGCTGACAACAGGCATTTGATCGATAGAATTCGGAGCCTTTTGGACCCGGGCCATCATTATTAACGAAATATTGAGTGGTTTCGGGTCATAAAAGAAACCATATTGATCACGAGCATGTCTTGATTTTCGGGGCAAAATCCCCGATTGTTTCTACATTGAGTGCGTAACCCAGCTCCATACCCCTATATTTTGGGTTGTCGTCAGGGAGCTGGAGCGTCTAGGGTGTTTCAGTTTCTTGCTGAAACACAGTTATTCAGTATAGCATTGGTAAGCAATGCAGATATGAAGCGTGGCGGTTCGGATAAATCTGAACAGCTTTAACATAGGTGGCAGGATTTCAGGCATCGCGCCTGAAATCAGTGTTTTGAGTGAGGAACGGGGCCAAAATGAGCAAGTCCGGCGGCGGTGACGCCAAGAATACCCTTTATTGTTCCTTTTGCGGCAAGAGCCAGCACGAGGTCCGTAAACTGATTGCGGGTCCAACCGTATTCATCTGTGATGAATGCGTCGAATTGTGCATGGACATTATCCGCGAGGAGCACAAGAGTGCGTTGGTCAAGACGACAGACGGCGTACCTTCACCTGCAGATATTTGCGAAGTTCTCAATGATTATGTGATCGGCCAGTCCCACGCGAAGCGCGTGCTGTCTGTGGCTGTGCATAACCATTACAAACGCTTGAATCACGGTGGCAAGTCCGACGATGTTGAATTGGCAAAGTCCAACATCTTGCTGATGGGCCCGACCGGTTGCGGTAAAACGCTGCTGGCCCAGACCCTCGCCCGTATTCTTGATGTGCCTTTCACCATGGCGGATGCCACCACATTGACCGAAGCTGGTTATGTGGGTGAAGACGTTGAAAACATCATCCTCAAGCTGTTGCAGTCTGCTGACTACAATGTCGAGCGCGCCCAGCGTGGCATCGTTTATATTGACGAAGTCGACAAAATAAGTCGGAAGTCTGACAACCCGTCCATTACCCGCGATGTATCGGGCGAAGGCGTGCAACAGGCCTTGCTGAAAATCATGGAAGGCACGGTTGCATCCGTGCCACCACAAGGTGGACGCAAACATCCCCAGCAGGAATTTCTGCAAGTGGATACCACAAACATCCTGTTCATTTGTGGCGGTGCCTTTGCCGGTCTGGAAAAGATCATTGGCAGTCGCGGGCAAGGCTCTTCAATCGGCTTTGGTGCCGATGTGCGCTCGCCGGATGAACGCAAAACCGGTGAAGTCCTGCAGGAAGTTGAACCGGAAGATTTGTTGAAATTTGGCTTGATTCCGGAATTTGTCGGACGTCTGCCTGTGCTGGCCACCTTGCGTGACCTGGATGAAGACGCCCTTTGTGAAATCCTCAGTAAGCCAAAGAATGCCCTGATCAAACAGTACCAACGTCTGTTCGAGATGGAGGATGTGCATTTGACCTTCTCGGACGACGCCCTGCGCGCCATTGCCCGTCGGGCAATTGATCGCAAGACCGGTGCCCGTGGATTGCGATCGATTATGGAAACTATTCTTTTGGAAACGATGTTTGACCTGCCTTCGCTTGAAGGTGTGGAAGAAGTTGTGATCAATTCCGAAGTGGTCGAAGGTCGCGCTCAGCCCCTGTACATTTATGCTGAGCGTGCAGAAGAAATCGAATCAAGCGCCTGATTTCTCCTTGATTCTGGCACTCTCGCACGCCAAGTGATAATGTACGGTTTCGGTTCAGGCCGGAGATTGGTTTCGGGTGGTGTCACATCAATCATTCACATCCCTGAATGCATTCTCCTGTCGACTGTCGGATCAACACGATTAACATAACTCGGTGAAGGAGTTTCCCTCACTGTAGATGCTGGAAGGTCCGAAATGGATACGCCTCAGACAATTACTCTCCCGGTTTTGCCCCTGCGCGATATTGTGGTTTTCCCCCACATGATCGTGCCACTTTTTGTTGGCCGCGATAAATCGGTTCGCGCCCTGGAAAATGTCATGCAGGAGGATAAACAAATTCTCCTGGTGGCCCAGAAAAATGCCAGCGACGATGATCCAGTTATCGAAGATATCAACACCGTTGGTACCATCGGTTCCGTTTTGCAGTTGCTGAAACTGCCGGATGGCACGGTGAAGGTTCTGGTTGAAGGTGGTAGCCGCGCGCGCATCGAAGGCTATAAGGAAAATGCCGATTTTTTTGAGGCGCATGTGCAGCCCCTGCCTGAGCTGGATGCCGAATCTGAACAGATCGAGGCCATGTCCCGCACGGCCATCACCCAGTTTGAGCAATATGTAAAACTCAACAAAAAGATTCCGCCGGAAGTTCTGGTTTCTCTGAACCAGATTGATGAGCCTGGCAAACTTGCTGATACTGTTGCTTCGCACCTGCAACTGAAAGTTTCAGAAAAGCAGGAACTGCTGGAAATCGAATCCGTCATGGATAGACTCGAGAAAGTCTATTCGCTGATGGAAGGCGAAATCGGCGTCATGCAGGTCGAGAAGAAAATCCGCGGCCGGGTCAAACGCCAGATGGAGAAGACCCAGCGCGAGTATTATCTCAACGAGCAACTGAAGGCCATTCAGAAAGAATTGGGTGAAGGCGAGGACGGCAAGGACGAAGTTGGTGAAATCGAAGAGCGTATCGCCAAAACCAAGCTGACCAAGGAAGCCCGTGAAAAGGCCGACGCCGAAGTCAAGAAACTACGCAACATGAGCCCCATGTCGGCGGAAGCCACTGTGGTTCGAAACTATCTCGACTGGATGCTGGGCATTCCGTGGAAAAAGCGCAGCAAGATCAAAAAAGACCTGAATGCCGCCGAGGCAATTTTGGATGAAGATCATTATGGTCTGGAGAAGGTCAAGGAGCGCATTGTTGAATATCTTGCGGTCCAGCTGAGAACCAAGAAGTTGAAGGGGCCGATCATTTGCCTCGTTGGTCCACCAGGTGTGGGCAAGACGTCCCTGGGTAAATCCATTGCCCGATCGACCGGGCGTAATTTTGTACGCATGTCCCTGGGCGGCGTTCGTGACGAAGCCGAAATCCGTGGTCACCGCCGGACCTATATCGGGTCTATGCCTGGCAAGATCATTCAGTCCATGAAAAAAGCCAAGACCAGCAATCCGCTGATCATGCTGGACGAGATCGACAAACTGGGTGCTGACTTCCGGGGCGATCCATCGTCTGCATTGCTTGAGGTTCTCGATCCGGAACAGAACTCAGCTTTCAACGATCATTATCTGGAAGTTGATTATGATCTGTCGGATGTGATGTTTATCACCACAGCCAACACCCTGCGTATTCCTGCACCTTTGCTGGATCGTATGGAAGTTATTCGGTTGTCTGGTTATACCGAAGACGAAAAAGCCGAGATCGCCAAGCAATATTTGATTCCGAAACAACGGGAAAACCACGGCCTGTCGGAAGAAGAGTGGAGCATTTCCGAAAGCGGTCTGCGTGATTTGATCAGGTACTACACCCGTGAAGCCGGTGTGCGTAATCTGGAACGCGAGATCGCCAGTTTGACGCGGAAGGCGACCAAGGAAATCTTGCAGAAAAAATCCGAAACTGTGCAGGTGTCCAAGCGCAATATCGATAAATTTCTTGGCCCTCGTCGCTTCCGTTATGGTGAAGCTGAAGCTGAAGATATGGTCGGTGTCACAACGGGCATGGCATGGACAGAAGTTGGCGGTGAATTGCTGACACTGGAAGCGGTCATGCTGCCCGGCAAAGGTAAAATGAATATCACCGGCAAGCTGGGTGATGTTATGCAGGAATCAATTCAGGCCGCGACATCCTATGTGCGTTCGCGTGCGATTGATTTTGGCGTCAAGCCGACCATGTTTGAAAAGAAAGATATCCATATTCACGTGCCCGAAGGCGCCACACCAAAGGATGGCCCGTCAGCCGGTGTTGGCATGGCGACGTCGATCGTTTCAGTTCTGACTCAGAACCCGGTACGCAAGGATGTCGCCATGACCGGCGAGATCACCTTGCGTGGTCGCGTTCTGCCGATCGGTGGCCTGAAGGAAAAACTTCTGGCGGCTCACCGTGGTGGTATCAAGACGGTTCTGATCCCGAAGGAGAATGAAAAGGATTTGGAGGAGATTCCGGAGAACGTCAAACGCGGACTGGAGATCCTGCCGGTCTCGACAGTTGACGAAGTTTTGGCAACAGCTCTGGTTAATCCGCTGGTCCCGATTGAATGGGATGAAGAGGAAGAAGAGAAAAAACTTGAACGTAAACGTGAGAGTTCAGATCGGGATGGCGTCGTAACACATTGAGGTCATTACGGAATAGGGGAAAGGGGGTGCATCTGCACCCCTTTTTTTATCAAAAATGCAATAGAAATATTGGATAAATTTTTTCAAAAAAGTGCCCAAAAAGCGCAGAAAACTGGGGATAACTCGCTTTTTCCCTTTGACGAAAAGGGTTATCATGCGTAAACTTTTCGAACTTCAGAGATGAGCAAACGCTTTTCAAGAAGTGACTATTTTGAGACCAATAAATGAGACCTATAAAAACCATCCTGGAACAACCAACTAACGAGGGGGCCCAATCGTGAACAAAAACGATCTAGTGGCAAGCGTGGCCGAAGCGGCCGATATTTCCAAAGCAGATGCCGCCAAAGCGGTCGACGCAACATTTGAATCAGTCGCAGCCGAATTGTCCGGCGGCGGCGAAGTCCGTCTCGTCGGCTTTGGCACTTTCAGTGTCGCCGATCGTCGTGCTTCAACGGGTCGCAACCCGCGCACTGGCGAATCCATCCAGATTCCGGCTTCCAAACAGCCGAAATTCAAGGCTGGTAAAGCCCTTAAAGATGCTGTGAATAAATAAGCTTCTTTACGGAAAAATTAACGCCGGTCATTCATTTGGCCGGCGTTTTTTTTTGCCTGGATTCAGCTATCCCGGAGCGGGCCAATTTCTTACCCCCCTCCATTGGATCGGTCGACAATATGGAACAGTCGACAATAATCAGATTATTGCTCTCAGTTGTCGCCAAACCTCCAAGGGCCCAATCTTCCATTGTTTTGCCAGACCCATAAAGGGTCAGGACACTCATCGATACTGGCCGTAAGTCCATTTGATTTGTCCACATTGATCCGTCAAATGCCAAGGCATACAGCAGCAGTAGTTCGATGACAAATCCTTTCGATGTTCCAGCGCAATCGGGATACAATATTTCCGCTAATACCACCTTCACACAATGCTCTCTGGATGATGGTTCAGGCCTGTTTTCCGGGTGGGCTTGAGCACTTGTCGGGAGTTTCGGACCCGTTGTCAGGGATGGGAAGGGGGCATATTTTGGCCCATTCAATTTTTCCTCAAATAATCCTCTTTTAGCATTGTGTTTTGTCGCTGAGTGAACTAAAAACAGCGCTTCTTCAGGGCGATTAGCTCAGCTGGTAGAGCGCCACGTTTACACCGTGGATGTCGGCGGTTCGAACCCGTCATCGCCCACCAGAAGAATTCTACATAGGTCGGATAAATTGGTCCGGCATATGCCGTAAAAAGGCAAACCCGCTTGACACCTGACCAGGGACGTCGTACATCGGGGCCGCTTCAATACGGGGGTGTAGCTCAGTTGGTTAGAGCGCCGGCCTGTCACGCCGGAGGCCGCGAGTTCGAGTCTCGTCACTCCCGCCATTTTTTCCGTATAATCATAATTATATCAATAAGTTAGCGGTGAAGGCTTCGGCCTTTGTCGTGGCTTTTTGGTGTTTGCCCAAGGCAATCTGAAAAAAACGCCATTGCAAGGTGCAGGTGCGTCATTTTGTACCAATCCAGGCCTTTGATTCAGAGATAGAGCACACTATACTGCGGCCACGTTGTCGCAGTGCAGCACGGATCATTTTCCAAGGCCGGTCAATCTCTTAAGAGAAATCTGGGCCTTGAAAGTTGTCGGTTCGCCTACACTGAGGCTAACATTTTTTTGGCCAACCCGGACTGTTTAATTTCAGTTGAGACGAGGTTGGTACCAGGGATCGTAGGACAGGTACGGCGCGATGGAAGAACTGCTTCTCGAATATTTGCCGATCCTTATATTTTTCGGTGTTGCGGTGGGGTTGTCCATCGTCATGGTCGTGGCCTCTGTATTGGCCGCGCGGCAGAAACCTGACGCCGAGAAATTATCGACATATGAATGTGGCTTCGAAGCCTTTGCTGATTCCAGGCATCGCTTTGACGTGCGCTTTTATCTGGTCGCCATTCTGTTCATCATCTTCGATCTGGAGGTGGCGTTTTTGTTTCCCTGGGCGATCACATTAAAAGAAAATGGCATGCTTGGCTTCTGGTCTATGATGGTCTTTTTGGGCGTCCTGACTATTGGCTTTATATATGAGTGGAAAAAGGGAGCTCTGGAATGGGAGTAGAAACCTCTCAGCTGATCGGCAATAATCATGAAGTGATTACCGATCTGGACGATCCCTTCAAGCGCATGGCGTCTGACCTGGACGACAAGGGCTTTATTATTACCGAGCTTGATAATGTCGTGAACTGGGCCCGCACGGGTTCCATGTGGTGGATGACATTTGGTCTCGCCTGTTGTGCAGTCGAGATGATGCACACCTCGATGCCGCGTTACGACCTCGAACGCTTCGGTATTGTTCCCCGTGCCTCTCCACGTCAGTCAGATGTGATGATCGTGGCCGGAACACTCACCAATAAAATGGCCCCGGCCATGCGCAAGGTTTACGACCAGATGGCCGAGCCGCGCTGGGTGATCTCCATGGGCAGTTGTGCCAATGGTGGTGGCTATTATCACTATTCCTATTCCGTGGTGCGTGGCTGTGACCGGATTGTGCCGGTTGATATTTACGTACCCGGTTGTCCGCCCACAGCTGAAGCTTTGTTGTATGGCATTCTGCAATTGCAGAAGAAAATTCGCCGTACCGGCTCCATCCTGCGTTAGCAGATCGTATCGACGTTTAAGGTTCCCCAAGGTATTCAAAATGGACGAAGCCCTCATTGAACTAGGCGAATTTATCGCCGCCGCCCAGCCGGATGCTGTGATCTCAACGACGATTGAGCATGGCCAGTTGACAGTCAATGCCAACGCCGTTGATGCTGTCAAGCTGATCACATTTCTGCGCGATGACAGCAATTGCCAGATGAAAGTTCTGACGGATCTGTTTGGCATCGACTGGCCGGAACGCGAACAGCGTTTTGATGTGGTTTATAATTTGTTGTCCATGACCCATAACCAACGGGTCCGGGTCAAGATTCAGACGGATGAACGCACACCTGTCCTGACCATGACAACTGTTTACAGTGCTGCTGGCTGGTTCGAGCGTGAAGCCTGGGACATGTACGGCATTATGTTTGATGGCAACCCGGATTTGCGACGCTTGTTGACCGACTATGGTTTTGAAGGTCATCCCATGCGCAAGGATTTCCCGCTTACGGGTTATGTGGAACTGCGTTATGACGACGAACAAAAACGGGTCGTGTACGAGCCCGTGCAATTGACACAGGAATTCCGCAGCTTTGATTTTGAGAGCCCCTGGGAGGGCGCGAAATATGTGCTGCCGGGTGACGAAAAAGCGGAAGAGGGTGCCTCCTGATGGGTGAAGTTCAAATCAGTAACTACACCATGAACCTGGGGCCGCAGCATCCTGCGGCGCACGGTGTGTTGCGCCTTGTTATGGAAATGGACGGCGAAGTTGTTGAACGCGCTGATCCCCATGTCGGTCTTTTGCATCGCGGCACGGAAAAGCTGATCGAGCACAAAACCTATCTGCAATCGATCCCGTACTTTGACCGTCTCGATTACGTGTCAATGATGTGCCAGGAACACTCCTTTGTTCTGGCAGCTGAAAAGTTGCTTGGTCTCGAGGTCCCTCAACGTGGTCAATATATCCGGGTGATGTTCTCTGAACTGACTCGAATCATGAACCACTTGATGAATATTTTGACCCAGGCCATGGACGTTGGTGCCATGACTCCAATGCTGTGGGGCTTCGAGCAGCGCGAAATCCTGATGGAATTCTACGAGCGTGTATCGGGTGCCCGTATGCATGCTGCTTATTTCCGCGTCGGTGGTGTGCATCGTGATTTGCCTGCCGGATTGCTGGAAGACATTTCAGACTGGTGTGAAACCTTCCCGAAGATCATCGAAGATATCGAAACGATGTTAACGGAAAATCGCATCTTCAAACAACGTAACGTCGACATCGGTGTGATCAGTGTTGAGGACGCCATGGACTGGGGTTTCTCCGGTGTCATGATCCGTGGCTCAGGCGCTGCCTGGGATTTACGTAAATCCCAGCCTTATGAAGTCTACGACAAAATGGATTTTGATATTCCGGTCGGCAAACATGGCGATTGTTATGATCGCTACGTCTGTCGTATCGAAGAAATGTATCAAAGCTTGCGCATGATCAAGCAATGTATTGCGGAAATGCCCGAAGGTCCGGTGTCTGCCACTGAACACAAGGTTGTGCCGCCAAGTCGTGCGGCGATGAAGTCTTCCATGGAAGCCCTGATCCACCATTTCAAACTTTATACTGAAGGCTTTTCGGTTCCGGCCGGTGAAGTCTATGCCGCTGTTGAGGCGCCGAAAGGTGAGTTTGGTGTGCATCTGATTGCGGATGGTTCTTCCAAACCCTATCGCTGCAAGATTAAATCCCCGGCCTATTCTCATCTTCAGGCCTTTGACTTTTTAACCAAGGGCCACATGTTGGCGGACAGTGTCGCCATCATCGGAACCCTTGATATTGTATTCGGCGAGATTGACCGATGAGTGATCAAAAAGAGGCTTTTGTCTTTAACGACGAAATGGAAGCCAAGGCCCAAAACTATCTGGCCCGGTATCCAAAAGATCGTTCCGCCAGTGCCGTGATGCCTTTCCTTGATCTGGCCCAGCGCCAGAATGGTGGCTGGCTCAGTCAGGCTGGTATGGACTACGTAGCTGATCGTTTGGGGTTGGCCCCCATTCGTGTCTACGAGGTTGCGACCTTCTATTCCATGTACAAACTCAAGCCCATTGGCAAAGTGCATGTGCAGGTTTGCACGACAACTCCGTGCTGGTTGCGTGGCTCGGACGATGTCGTCGGCGCCTGCAAGGACGTGCTGGGTATTGGTATGGGCGAGACCACCGAAGACGGCAAGTTTTCCCTGGCGGAAGTTGAATGCCTTGGAGCATGTGTAAATGCTCCGCTGATCCAGGTTGGTGACGATTATTATGAAGACCTTGATGCCACCAGCGCCAAGGCCTTGCTGGAAGCCTTCAAGCGCGGTGACGAGGTAAAACCCGGACCGCAAGTAGATCGCCAGACTTCGGCCCCTGTAGGCGGCGCTAAAACCCTCACTCATGTGGAGCAAGGCTGATGCTGCAAGATAAAGACCGCATCTTTACCAACCTCTACGGCGCACATTCGCCTTTCCTTGAGGGTGCAAAATCACGCGGCGACTGGGATGGCACCAAGGCCATCATGGACAAGGGCCGCGACTGGATCATCGACGAAATGAAAGCGTCGAACCTGCGCGGACGCGGCGGTGCTGGTTTCCCGGCCGGGATCAAGTGGTCCTTTATGCCCAAGGAACCTGGTGAAAAGCCTGGTTATCTTGTCGTCAACGCCGACGAAGGTGAGCCCGGAACCTGTAAGGATCGTGACATCATTCGCCACGACCCCCACAAACTGGTGGAAGGTTGTTTGCTGGCCGGTTTTGCCATGGGCGCTGTTGCGGCTTACATTTATATACGCGGTGAATTCTATCGCGAATACGAAACCCTGCAGGCAGCCATCGACGAAGCTTACGAAGCCGGTCTGATCGGCGAAAATGCCTGCGGTTCTGGCTATAAATATGACATCTTTGTCCACCGCGGCATGGGCGCTTATATCTGTGGCGAAGAAACGGCCCTGATCGAAAGCCTTGAAGGCAAAAAAGGCCAACCACGTCTGAAGCCACCATTTCCGGCGGCATGTGGTTTGTACGGTTGCCCGACCACGGTAAATAACGTCGAGACGATTGCTGTTGCCCCAACCATCCTGCGCAAGGGTGGTTCATGGTTTGCCGGCATGGGTCGTGAAAACAATACAGGCACCAAAGTTTTTTGCATCTCCGGTCACGTAAACAACCCCTGCAACGTCGAAGAGGAAATGGGCATTCCGCTCAAGGAACTCATCGAGAAGCATGCCGGTGGCGTTCGTGGTGGCTGGGACAATCTGCTGGGTATTATTCCCGGTGGTTCATCAGTGCCGATTTTGACCAAGGCGACCTGCGACACCGTGTTGATGGATTTTGACAGCCTGAAGGCTGAGGGATCTGGTCTGGGCACAGCGGCAGTGATCGTGATGGACAAATCCACTGACATCGTCAAAGCCATCGCGCGGTTGTCGAAGTTTTATATGCATGAAAGCTGTGGGCAATGCACGCCGTGTCGTGAAGGCACGGGCTGGATGTCTCGCGTCATGGACCGCCTGGTCGATGGCGAAGCCAATATCGAGGAAATTGATCTTCTTCTGGAAGTCACCAAGCAGATCGAGGGCCATACAATTTGTGCCTTGGGCGATGCTGCGGCCTGGCCGATCCAGGGTTTGATGAAAAATTTCCGTCCCGAAGTCGAACGCCGCATTGTGGCGCGTAAACTTGAGCAGGGTGAGGGCGCAAGCGCTTCACCTGAAGCTGCGTAAGGTAAGGAAGCACCAATGCCGACTCTGTCAATCGACGGCATCGAAGTCACCGTAGAAGCCGGTCAAACCGTGCTTCAGGCCTGTGAAGCTGCGGGCGTTGAAGTGCCGCGTTTTTGCTATCATGACCGCCTGGAAATTGCTGGCAACTGCCGCATGTGCCTGGTGGAAATGGAAGGTGGCCCACCCAAGCCCATCGCCAGTTGCGCTATGCCGGCCGGGGATAACATGGTCATCAAGACCAACACACCTGCGGTCAAAAAGGCCCGCGAAGGCGTGATGGAATTCCTGCTGATTAATCACCCGTTGGATTGCCCGATTTGCGATCAGGGTGGTGAGTGCGATCTGCAAGATCAGTCCATGGCCTATGGCAAGGATCACAGTCGCTACACGGAAGTCAAACGCGCCGTAAAAGACAAAAACCTGGGCCCGCTGGTCAAGACCACCATGACGCGCTGCATTCACTGCACGCGATGTGTACGCTTTATTACGGACGTGGCTGGTGTTGAAGAACTGGGTGCTGTCTTCCGGGGCGAGCACACGGAAATCGGCACTTATGTCGAGGCCGCACTGACATCTGAATTGCAGGGGAACCTGATTGATCTCTGCCCCGTTGGTGCGCTGACCTCCAAGCCCTATGCCTTCACGGCCCGGCCCTGGGAATTACGCCACACGGAAACAATTGATGTGCATGACGCCGTTGGTTCCAACGTCCGGGTTGATACCCGTGGCCGTCAGGTCATGCGGGTGCTGCCTTTGTTGAACGAAGATATCAACGAGGAATGGATTTCCGACAAGACCCGCTTTGCCTGCGATGGTCTTGCGAAACGTCGTCTTGATGCGGTGTATGTCAAACAAGAAGGCAAGTTACAGCAAAGCGATTGGGATACAGGCTTTGATGCCATCCGGGACCGCCTCGACGGTGTTGATGGCAGTAAAATAGCCGCCATCGCCGGTGATTTGGCATGCGCGGAATCCATGACGGCATTGAAAGATCTGATGACGGCACTGGGCTCGGCGAATATTGATTGCCGCCAGGATGGTGCCAAGATCGGCACCGGTGCCCGTGGCGGTTACCTCTTTAACACAACAATTGCCGGTATTGAAAATGCCGATTTCTGTTTGTTGGTTGGCACCGACCCGCGTCATGAGGCCAGTATTCTGAATGCCCGTTTGCGTAAACGTTATTTGCAAGGCGGCTTCACGATCTATTCTGTTGGTGCTGAACTGGATGCCACATTCCCGGTTACTGAACTGGGTGCTGGATCGGATGTCCTGGCAGATATCATTGCCGGTCGTCACGATGTTTGTTCGCAAATGGTCAAATCGACACGCGGCATGATCATCGTTGGTCAAAGCGCCCTGGCCCGTGCTGATGGCGCGCAAGTGTTGGCCGGGCTGAAAGCCATTGCCGAAAAAACCGACATGGTGACCAGCGACTGGAACGGCTTTAACGTTCTGCATAATGCCGCTGCCCGCGTGGCTGGCCTCGATCTCGGCCTGGTTCCGGGTGAGGGCGGCATGGACGTGGCTGGCATGCAAGCCGCCGGTGCAAAAGGTGACCTGGATGTGGTCTTCCTGCTGGGGGCAGATGAAATTGATACCAATGCCTTTGGCGATGCCTTTGTTGTTTATATCGGTAGCCATGGTGATAACGGTGCCCATCATGCAGACGTTATCCTGCCGGCAGCGGCCTATACGGAAAAGCCAGGCACTTATGTAAATACAGAGGGTCGGGTGCAACGGGCCGAGCGGGCGACGTTCCCGCCGGGCGATGGTCGGGAAGACTGGACCATCCTGCGTGCCTTGTCCGAACGCCTTGGGCAAACACTGTCTTATGACAGCTTGCCTGAACTGCGTGCCCGCATGGTTGAAATCGCACCACAACTGGCTGCCATTGATGAAATTGCAGCCTCTGACTGGGGCGACTTCGGCACAGCCGGTGACTTGTCGTCTGACGACCTGGCCCTGGCGGATACAGATTATTATCTCAGCAATCCCGTGTGCCGGGCTTCTGATACCATGGCCGAATGTTCGGACCTGAAATTGAACACAGCAGAGGGGGCAACCGGTACCCATGGTTGAGCTCTGGAACATATACATTTGGCCCCTGATCTGGATTCTGGCCAAAATTCTCCTGATTGTGATTCCGCTGTTTTTGGCCGTGGCCTATCTGGTCTGGTCTGAACGCAAGGTCATTGGTCTGATGCAACAACGCATGGGCCCCAATGTGGTTGGCCCTTGGGGCATCTGGCAATCTTTTGCCGATGTGCTGAAGCTGCTGCTGAAGGAAACCATTCTGCCGACGGGTGCGAACAAAATCGTCTTCCTGATCGCACCCATGCTGACCTTTGTGCTGGCCTTTGTGGCATGGGCCGTGATCCCGGTTGGTGAAGGCTGGGTGTTGGCCAACATCAATGTCGGCATCATGTACCTGTTTGCGATTTCGTCGCTGGGTGTCTATGGCATTGTCATGGCGGGCTGGGCTTCGAACTCACGTTATTCATTTTTGGGTGCCATGCGCTCGGCCGCCCAAATGGTATCCTACGAAATTTCCATGGGCCTGGTCATAGTGACCGTGCTGATGTGCGTTGGTTCCCTGAACCTGACCGACATTGTTGAGGCACAAAGAACGGTTTGGTACGTTGTACCGCTGCTGCCCATGGCGGTCGTGTTCTTTATCTCGACCCTGGCGGAAACCAACCGGCATCCTTTTGATTTGCCGGAAGCAGAAGCTGAACTGGTCGCCGGGTATCAGACCGAATATTCTGCCATGTCCTTTGCTCTGTTCTTCGTTGGTGAATACGCCAACATGATCATGATGAGCAGCATGACGGTGATCCTGTTCCTGGGTGGCTGGTTGCCGCCCATGGATATTGCACCGTTCAACTGGTTGCCCGGACCCTTGTGGTTTGGCATCAAGGTTGCCGCCATCTTGTTCATCTTTATCTGGGCTCGCGCTGCCTTCCCGCGTTATCGCTATGATCAGCTGATGCGTCTGGGCTGGAAAGTGTTCCTGCCGATGTCCCTGTTATGGGTTGTTGGTACGGCAGGTGTGCTCGTTGCTTTTGATCTGGCGCCATAGGGAGGGCACAAGCGATGTCATTTATTCAACGCAATGTCCGAACCTGGATGCTGACCGAGCTTTTGACCGGCATGGCCAAGACCTTCAGCTATATGTTCAAGCGACGTTCGACCATAAACTATCCATATGAAAAAGGACCGCTCAGCCCGCGCTTTCGTGGTGAGCATGCCTTGCGTCGTTACGCGTCGGGCGAAGAACGCTGCATTGCCTGTAAACTGTGCGAAGCCGTTTGTCCGGCCCAGGCCATTACCATCGAGGCCGAACCCCGCGCAGACGGCAGCCGCCGCACCACACGCTATGATCTTGATATGACCAAGTGCATCTTTTGCGGCTTCTGTCAGGAAGCCTGCCCGGTAGATGCTATTGTTGAAGGCCCGAACTTTGAATATGCGACCGAAACCCGCGAGGAGCTGTTCTATAACAAGGACAAGTTGCTGGCGAATGGTGATCGCTGGGAAAATGAAATTGCGGCCAATATTGCCGTCGACGCGCCTTATCGTTGAGGTGGGGAAAGTGAACATGAAGGTTATTCAGATGTTTGTTTATAGGAGAACGCAGCCATGATTGTGCACGCGTTGGCCTTTTATCTGTTTGCAGCCGTGGTCGTGGCGAGTGCGGTGATGGTTGTCATGGCCCGCAACCCGGTGCATTCAGTCCTGTTTTTGATCCTGGCCTTTTTTAGTGCCGCCGGATTATTTGTCCTGTTGGGGGCGGAATTCCTCGCGATGCTGCTGGTCGTTGTTTATGTCGGCGCTGTGGCGGTTTTGTTCCTGTTCGTGGTCATGATGCTGGACGTCAACTTTGCCGCCCTGCGTGAAGGGGTGCTGGATTACTTGCCCTATGGCCTGGTCGTCGGCCTCGTGATGCTGGTGGAACTGGGCATGTTGTACGGTGCCTGGGTTACCGGTCCTGAAGTCGCCATGATGGCAACTTCTCCGATGCCGGATATCGCTCAGGTCAGCAACACAGAAGCCCTCGGGCAGTTGCTTTATACCAAATATATTTACCTGTTTCAGGCCGCTGGCATGATCCTGCTGGTCGCCATGATCGGCGCCATTGTGCTCAGCAATCGTCAGCGTGACGGTGTGCGCAGGCAGGTCATTGCCAACCAGGTTGCCCGTACCCGCAAGGATGCTGTGGAAATGAAAAAAGTCACACCGGGAGGGGGTATCTGATGGATATCGGTCTCGGACATTATCTGACCGTCGCTGCCATATTGTTTACCCTTGGCATCTTCGGCATTTTCCTCAACCGTAAAAACGTCATCGTTATTCTGATGTCGATTGAACTGATGCTGTTGGCCGTGAATATAAACTTTGTGGCTTTCTCCAGTTTCTCCGGCGATATGGTGGGGCAGGTCTTCTCCATGTTTGTGCTAACCGTCGCTGCCGCTGAGGCGGCCATCGGTCTGGCCATCCTGGTCGTCTATTTCCGCAACCGTGGTTCCATCGCGGTTGAAGACGTTAACATGATGAAGGGGTGATTAAATTGTATACAGCCCTCGTCTTTTTGCCCTTGCTGGGTGCCGTCATTGCCGGCCTCTTTGGCCGTGTTCTTGGTGACCGTGGATCGCAAGCCGTTACCCTGATCGGGATTACAACGTCTGCCTTGCTGTCTCTTTATGTCTTCTTTGATGTTACCGGGAATAATAATCCTGTTGTCATTGAACTTTTTACCTGGATGGAGTCTGACAGTTTCGAAGTCTCCTGGGCCCTGCGCATCGATCAGTTGACCGCCGTCATGTTGATGGTTGTCACTGTGGTATCTGCCGTGGTGCACTGGTATTCGGTTGGCTATATGTCGCACGACAAGGCCATCCCACGCTTTATGGCGTACCTGTCACTGTTCACCTTTGCCATGCTGATGCTGGTCACGGCCGATAACTTCATGCAGATGTTCTTTGGCTGGGAAGGGGTGGGCTTGTGTTCTTACCTCTTGATTGGCTTTTGGTATGACCGTCCGTCGGCAAATGCCGCTGCTATCAAAGCCTTCCTGGTTAACCGCGTGGGTGATTTTGGTTTTGCGCTTGGTATTATGGCGATCTTCTTCACTTTCAATTCCGTGGAATTCGACGTTGTATTTGCCGCCGCCCCTGACGTAGCAGGCAAGACCTTTGTCTTCCTCGGCCAGGAATGGGATATCCTGACCACCATCACCATGTTGTTGTTTGTTGGTGCCATGGGTAAGTCAGCACAATTGGGTCTGCACACCTGGTTGCCGGACGCCATGGAAGGCCCGACCCCTGTGTCGGCCCTGATCCACGCGGCGACGATGGTCACCGCTGGTGTCTTCATGCTGGCCCGTTGTTCGCCGATCTTCGAATTCGCACCTTTCACCCTGGAAGTTGTCACCATCATTGGTGCTACAACAGCCTTCGTGGCCGCGACCATTGGTTTGGTGCAAAATGATATCAAGCGCGTCATTGCCTATTCAACCATGAGCCAGCTTGGCTACATGTTCTTTGCTATTGGTGTGTCGGCTTATCCTGCGGCGATCTTCCATCTGATGACGCATGCTTTCTTCAAGGCCCTTTTGTTCCTTGGCGCCGGTTCGGTCATTCACGCCATGTCTGACGAACAGGACATGCGCAAGATGGGCGGTATCTACAAGCTGATCCCGGGCACCTATCTGATGATGTGGATTGGATCGCTGGCGTTAGCCGGTGTGCCATTGTTCGCCGGTTATTATTCCAAGGACATGATCATCGAAGTTGCCTTCGCGTCTAATTCGGGTGTTGGCATGTATGCCTTTACCATGGGTATTCTGGCCGCCTTGATGACAGCCTTTTATTCCTGGCGTTTGATCTTCATGACATTCCATGGTCCTGCCCGTGCGGACGAAAAAGTCATGGCGCATGTACACGAATCACCCAAGGTGATGATGCTGCCACTGCTGGTTCTGGCTTTTGGTGCCATCTTCGCCGGCTGGTTCTGGTTCGACGACATGGTCGGTGATGGACGTGCAGCCTTCTGGGGCCAATCCATCTTCATCCAGCCTGCAAACCAAATTTTTGAAAACGCCCATCATGTTTCGGCTTGGGTGAAATATTCACCAACCGCTCTGGGGGCCTTCGGTATCTTGCTGGCCTGGTGGTTCTACATCAAGAACCCCGGTATTCCGAAAACCATCGCCACTGCCCACCGCGAGGTCCATTCGTTCCTGCTGAACAAATGGTACTTCGACGAACTTTATGACCTGATCTTCGTGCGACCGGCCAAGCGGATCGGCTATTTCTTATGGAAAATTGGCGATGGCAAGATCATCGATGGCTTTGGCCCGGATGGCATTTCGCGTCTGGTCCTTAACATCACTCGCCGCGCTCAGGCGCTGCAGACCGGTTATGTCTATCACTATGCCTTTGCCATGATGCTGGGCGTTGCAGGATTTGTTTCGTGGTTTGTCTTTGGATTGGGGGGCTGATCGATGACTGATTGGCCAATATTATCGATTGTCACCTTCCTGCCTGCAGTGGGTGCCGCCTTTATTTTTCTGATCCGGGGTGATGACGCAATTGTCGCCCGCAATGCCCGCAATGTGGCTTTGTGGACAACGCTGATTACCTTCGCGGTCTCTATTCTGCTGTGGACGGGTTTTGATACCTCGACGGCGGACTTCCAGTTTGTGGAAAAGAAAACCTGGATCGCTGACGGCATTGATTACCATATGGGGATCGACGGCATTTCCATGCTGTTCATTATGCTGACCACGTTCCTGATGCCGATCTGTATTCTGGCCAGCTGGCAGTCCGTGAATACCCGCGTCAAGGAATACATGATTGCTTTCTTGTTGCTGGAAACAATGATGGTTGGCGTCTTTTCAGCCCTTGATCTGGTGGTCTTCTACCTGTTCTTCGAAGGTGGCCTGATCCCCATGTTCCTGATCATCGGCGTCTGGGGTGGCGAACGTCGGGTTTATGCCTCGTTCAAATTCTTCCTTTATACTCTGCTGGGTTCGGTCCTGATGTTGCTGGCGATCCTAGCCATGTATATGCAGGCAGGCACAACAGACATCCCAACCCTGATGACCACCAAGTTTGATGCAGATTTGCAGAACTGGTTGTGGTTGGCCTTCTTCGCTTCCTTCGCGGTGAAGGTACCCATGTGGCCGGTGCATACCTGGCTGCCGGATGCCCACGTGGAAGCGCCGACCGCAGGGTCTGTGATCCTGGCTGGTGTGCTGTTGAAAATGGGCGGATATGGTTTGCTGCGCTTCTCCATTCCCATGTTCCCGGAAGCCACTGAAAACTTCACATATCTTGTCTATGCCATTAGCGTCGTCGCCGTGATCTATACCTCGCTGGTGGCGCTGATGCAGGAAGACATGAAAAAGCTGATTGCTTATTCATCGGTTGCTCATATGGGGTTCGTGACCATCGGTATGTTCACCTTCACGCCTCAGGGTATTGAAGGGGCGATATTCATCATGCTCAGTCATGGTCTGGTTTCGGCCGCCCTGTTCCTGATCGTTGGTGTGGTTTACGACCAATTGCACACGCGTGAAATAGCACGCTATGGCGGGCTTGTGCATAACATGCCGAATTATGCAGCTGTGTTCTTGCTGTTTACCCTGGCCAACGTGGGCTTGCCTGGCACCAGTGGGTTTGTCGGCGAATTCCTCGTCCTTGTGGGGATTTTTCAGGTCAATAACTGGGTGGCTTTCCTGGCCACAACGGGACTTGTGCTCAGTGCGGCCTACGCCCTCTGGCTCTATCGACGGGTAATCTTTGGGACCTTAACCAAGGCGGACCTCAAGGATATGGTCGACTTGAATAAACGAGAAGTTGCGATATTTGCGCCGCTGGTCATCCTGGTTCTTTTGTTTGGCGTTTATCCAGCACCAGTGCTGGATGTCATGCACGAATCGGTTGCCAACCTCATTCACAATCACGAAGTTGCCATGCAGGCCGCCCGTGATGTGGCCACAGTGGCTAAATAAGGTGCCAAGGGATTAGATGAAATGACAATGGCCTTTGCACAATTCACCCCGGCACTGCCGGAAATTATTCTCGCCGTCGCTGCGATGGTGCTGCTGATGTTCGGCGTTTTTCGTGGTGACGGCTCGACGCGTTCCGTCACCTGGATGGCCGTCCTGTCCCTGGTGATCGCCTGGTTTGCCCTGATGAGTGGCGACATGCCTGATGGTAGTGGGGGCAAAATTGTTGCCTTCAACGGTCTTTTTGTGAACGACGGCTTTGGTCTGTTCATGAAGACCCTGGTTCTGTTGGCATCGTCCCTGGCCCTGATCATGTCACTGGGCTACATGCGCACCGAAAATATGGAGCGCTTTGAATTTCCGGTCCTGATTGTACTGGCGACGCTGGGTATGTTGGTGATGATTTCAGCCAACGACCTGATGTCTCTGTATCTTGGTATCGAGCTTCAATCCCTCTCACTCTATATTGTGGCGGCCTTCAAGCGGGATTCAGAAAAGGCGACGGAAGCCGGTCTGAAATATTTCGTGCTCGGCGCCTTGTCTTCCGGCATGTTGCTCTATGGCGCATCGATGATCTACGGCTACGCCGGGTCTACCAATTTTGATGACCTGGCCAAAAGCTTCCATGGTGCAGAACACATCTCCGTTGGTCTGATTGTGGGCATGGTCTTCCTGTTTGCCGGTTTGGCCTTCAAGATTTCTGCTGTGCCTTTCCACATGTGGACACCAGATGTATACGAAGGTGCACCGACGCCCGTCACAGCGTTCTTTGCTGTTGCGCCAAAGGTTGCGGCCCTGGCATTATTGGCCCGTGTAATCATGTCGCCGTTTGGTGAACTGATCGATCAATGGCAGCAAATCATTGTCGTTCTCTCCATGGCGTCCATGGTGTTGGGTGCAGTCGCAGCTGTTGGTCAGCGCAATATCAAGCGTCTGATGGCTTATTCATCTATCGGCCATGTTGGTTTCGCCCTGGTCGGTCTGGCATCCGGTACAAACGAAGGCGTACGTGGTGTGCTGATTTATCTGATCATCTACCTGGTCATGAATGTGGGAACCTTCGCCGTGATCTTGTCCATGCGCGTCAAGGATACCATGGTCGAGAGCATCGATGATCTGGCAGGCCTTGGACGTAACCAGCCCTTGCTGGCCATGGCCATGGCAATCTTCATGTTCTCCTTGGCCGGTATTCCGCCTATGGCCGGGTTCTTTGGCAAATTCTACGTCTTCATGGCAGCCATTAATTCGGGTCTGTATGCTTTGGCGATTGTTGGCGTGGTCGCCAGTGTTGTGGGTGCTTTTTACTATCTGCGCATTATCAAGATCATGTATTTTGATGAGCCAGTGGAAGCTTTTGAAAAGCCATTGCGTACTGAGATGGGGGCCATCATGACGGTCGCCGGATTGTTTACATTGTTCTTCTTTGTCTTGCCGGCCCCGTTCCTGGCAGCAGCACAATCAGCGGCGCAGGCCCTGTTGCCATGATCCAGAACCCGGTTGAGCGGGGGCCTGCAGAGCAAGCCCCACGCTTGGCGGACTTTTTTGATCTGGTGACGCTGGATGTTACCGACAGCACCAATAGATACGCGCGTGAACTCGCCATGGATGGTGCCGTTGAAGGCACACTTGTTTGGGCGAGATCCCAGGGTGCGGGCCGCGGACGCCGTGGCCGCGACTGGGCCTCACCACCCGGCAACATGTATGCATCTTTAATTTTGCGACCTGATTGTGCACCGGCAACCGCAGCACAAATTTCTTTTGTGACAGCCCTGGCCATTCGTGATGCTGTATCGGAGTTTCTGTCCGGCGACCATATTGCGCAACTAAAATGGCCCAATGATGTTCTCGTCGGAAGTAATAAAATTGCCGGTATCCTGCTGGAATCACAATTGCTAAAAGGCAGTGAACTTGACTGGCTGGTGGTTGGCACCGGTGTAAATATTCAATCTTACCCTGATAATGTTGAGCGCCCGGCGACATCTTTGCGTGCCCTGGATAGTGCTGTTGATGTCGCTCGATTTGTCGAATCATATGCCGCTCATATGTTGATCTGGTATGGAACCTGGCAGCATATGGGATTTGCACCTGTGCGCCGTGCCTGGCTCGAACATGCCTGGGGGCAGGGTGGTCCGGTTGAGGTGCGCCTGGGAACTGAGGTATTTCAGGGCGTGTTTGAAGATCTGGATGAAACTGGTGCGCTCGTCGTCGGTACCGCGAAAGAAACACGACTGGTTTCAGCCGGTGACGTCTTTCCCTTGACCGGGGAGGACGGCTGATATGCTGTTGGCCATAGATGTCGGGAATACCAACGTTGTCTTTGCGTTATACAAGGACGGTGAGCTGCAATGCCAGTGGCGCGCTGCCACCCAGGCACCCAGGACGGCGGATGAATACGCCGTTTGGCTGACACAATTAATGGCCCTGAAGAACATCTCTGCCACCGACATTACCGATGCCATTATCGCCACCGTGGTCCCGCGTGCCCTGTTTGATTTGCGGACCCTGTGCCGGACCTATTTCGATATTGATCCGGTCGTTGTGGGCGAGAGCGCGGAGCTGGGCATTGGCGTCTTGATCGACAAGCCGGAAGATGTCGGCGCTGATCGTCTCGTCAATGCTGTTGCTGCTCATATGACCTATGACGGGCCTTTGATTATTCTGGATTTTGGCACGGCGACAACTTTTGATGTGGTGGATGGAGACGGCAATTATCGTGGTGGTGTGATTTCGCCGGGCATTAATTTGTCTCTGGAAGCACTGCATATGGCGGCTGCAAAATTACCCCACATCGCCGTGGCACGACCCGAACACGCCATTGGCCGGGGTACGACAGAAGCCATGCAGTCTGGCGTTTATTGGGGCTATATTGGTCTTATTGAAGGGCTGGTCAAACGCATCTCTGATGAGCTAAAAAGCGAAACGGGTGATCCGCGGGAAGCAACAGTGGTTAGCACCGGTGGACTTGCCCCCTTGTTTGCGACCGGAACCGACATAATTCAACACATTGATCCTGACCTCACGATGCGGGGTTTGGTGGAAATTCATCGGCGTAGCCGACAAATCTCATAATGGCGTAGCCGACAAATCTCATAATGGCGCAGCCGAAAAATCTGACCAGAAGGCCTTAAATTGACTGACGAACTTCTCTTTGTCGCGCTGGGTGGCGCAGGCGAAATCGGCATGAATATGTCGCTTTATTGTTGTAACGGCAAATGGCTGGCTGTCGACTGCGGCCTGACCTTTGCAGATGATACCTTGCCGGGTATCGACCTGTTGTTCCCTGATCCAACTTTCATCGAAGAACGACGCAAAGACCTGGTCGGCCTTGTGTTGACCCATGCCCACGAAGACCACCTGGGTGCTGTGGCCCATCTTTGGACACGCCTGAACTGTCCGGTCTATGCCACGCCTTTCACCATGTATCTGCTGAAGCGTAAGCTGAGTGAAGCCGGTCTGCTGGATCGTGTTCCCTTGCATGAAATTGAAGTCGGTGGGTCTGTCGATATCGATGAGTTTGGTGTCAATTACATTCAGGTCACCCATTCCATTCCCGAAGCCCATAGCCTGGCGATTGAAACGCCGCACGGTACTGTTGTGCATTCTGGCGACTGGAAACTTGATCCCAACCCATTGGTTGGACCAACCACAGATACGGCAAAATTAAAGGCCTGGGGTGACAAGGGCGTGCGTGCGCTGATTTGTGATTCCACAAATGCCCTTTCGCCAGGCCGGTCACAATCTGAATCAGAAGTCCTGAAAAGCCTGACCGAACTCATTGGCGAGCTGAAGGGCAGGGTGGTAGTCACGACCTTTGCCTCAAACATTGCCCGTATCGGCAGTGTGGCCGAAGCCGCCGCCGCAAATGGCCGCTCGCTTGTGGTTTCGGGACGGTCTCTGCATCGTAACATAGAAGCTGCCAAGGCCTGTGGTTACCTTCAGGACATGCCGGCCCATCTGGATGAAAACGAAGCCGGATATTTGCCAGGCGAAAATACGGTAATCTTGTGTACAGGTTGCCAGGGTGAGCCGCGCGGTGCCATGTCCCGGATTGCCATGCACGAACATCGCCACATCCATTTGAAGGCAAGCGATACGGTGATCTTTTCTTCCAAAATTATCCCAGGCAATGAAAAAATGATCGGCCTTGTGCAAAACCGCCTGGTCTATGACGGCATAAACGTCATTACCGAAAAGGACCGTTTCGTTCATGTGTCGGGCCATCCGGCACGGGATGAACTGAAGGAATATTATAGCCTGGTCCAGCCGCAGGTCGCTGTGCCCGTTCACGGCGAGGCGCGCCACTTAAGTCGTCATTCAGACCTGGCCAAAGAACTGGGAATCGTGGAAGCCCCGGTGATCGAAAATGGCGATGTCTTGCGCCTGGCCCCTGGTCCTGTTGAAGTTGTCGACCATATTGCCACGGGCCGTCTGGCCCTGGATGGCGGTCAGGTCAGTGCGACTGACAGTAAGACCTTGCAGTCCCGCAAACGTATGATGTTCAATGGCATCGCCTTTGTTGTTGTTGTTCTTGATGCCGAACTAAACTCCATCATGGAGCCGCGCGTGACCATTCGCGGTGTGCTTGATCATGCCGACAGTCTGGCCGAAGCGGATTTGCACGATAAATCGGTTGAAGCCGCCGAACTGGGCCTGGACAACGTGAAGCCGGATCGATTCGATGACGACGGTGCTATTTTTGATGCAGTCTCACAATCTGTACGCCGTGTGTTAAAAAAGGCATCAAACGGACGACGACCCGCAGTCGAGGTCGAAGTCGTTCGACTGAATAAAATCGCTTAAACCGGAGAAAACAAGATGATTGGTCGTTTGAACCACGTTGCCATAGCCGTCCCTGATCTGGCAGCTGCCGCCGCACAATATCGCGATGTACTGGGCGCCAAGGTGTCGCCCCCGCAGGACGAGCCAGACCACGGCGTCACCGTCGTGTTTGTGGAACTGCCGAATACCAAGATTGAGCTTCTGTATCCCTTGGGTGAAGGATCATCCATGCAAACCTTCCTCGACCGCAATCCGGCAGGGGGCATGCACCATATCTGTTATGAAGTTGAAGATATTTTTGCCGCGCGGGACAAAATGAAAGCCGAAGGTGCTCGGGTCCTGGGCAGCGGCGAGCCGCGCAATGGGGCCCACGGCAAACCGGTTTTGTTTCTGCATCCCAAGGATTTTTGCGGTACCCTCGTGGAACTGGAACAAGCGTAAGGGGCGTCTGTCATGGCATGGATCAGTATCTCTGCAATTTACTTTATCGTCTGGTGGCTGATGCTGTTTATGGTTCTGCCGTTCGGGGTTCGCAAGGTTGAAAATCCTGAACCTGGCCATGAACACGGTGCACCGGCAAATCCGATGCTTATCCGCAAAGCCATTGCCACGACACTCCTTGCAGCAATAGTCACGGCAATCGTTGTGGCTTTGGTCAATGCCGGGGTATTTGATTTTCGCGGTCAGGTCTGACCCGAACAAGGTTACATAACCGTCGACGTGAATTTTTCCATCAAGTAGGGCCCGGACTTCACAGGTTCATATAACGGCGTCTCGCTTTGCGCGAGACACGATGGCAGACAAGTGATGTCGGCGTGCCAGTTGGGTTGGTGAAAAAAGGCAATGGATAAGCGCCTGGATTGCGCGCCTGCTTCCAGTGGTGGCGTCACCACCCGGTGTAGGGTTGAAACCCAGCGATCATTTGTCCAGCGTGCCATTAAATCCCCAATGTTGATAATGAAAGTGCCGGGGATGACGGGCGCGTTAATCCAGTCACCTGTTCGGGTTTGAACCTGCAAGCCGCCTGGTGTGTCATGCGGCAAAAGAATTGTCAGACTGCCATAGTCGCTATGGGCACCGGCGCGCAACTGGCCTGCTGCTGGCGGGTTTTCCAGGGCCGGATAGTGATTGGCCCGGCAGGCCGATATGGCTTCGTTGATCATAGGTGTAAAGAAGCCCCGCGGCAAATCCAGCGCCAGGGCAAACAGCCGCATCAAGCGCTGTGCCAGGGCGTCCATTTCCCGCACATAAGCTTTGAAGGCCGGACGCAGTCCTGAAGGATTTTCCGGCCACAGGTTGGGGGCATAGACAAAACCCGCCTCCTCATCATCCAGCTGGCGATCGGGAACCTTCAAAGGACCTGCTGCAAATCCTTCTTTCAGGTCGGGTGGGCTGTCTTCTCCTAATGATTTGGTCAGTGTTTCGCTGGTCAGCGGAGCATAACCGTAGGGATAGCCAGGATGAGGCAGGGCAATTTTCATGCGCTCAGCCAAAGGCAGGTCAAAAAAGGCCAGACTTTGCTGCCAGCAGTCCTGAATAATATTTTCCGGGATACCATGATTGCGGATCACCAGAAACCCGATGTCGCAGCAGGCTTGATCAATGATCTGCGCGATATCCTGATCAGCCTTGGCGTGATCACGACCGCCAAGGTCGATTACCGGAATGTCTGCCACGTCGGCTGGCCCTTCTCTGGAAACAGCATGTGGGGAAGAAACAGCAATCCCCTAAACGAAAACAAGGCCCCGAAGGACCTTGTTTTTGCGCCCCTGAGAAGCGCGCCTCCCCGATATCTTCCTGGCTAAGCCTTTCAGCCTCGCAATTTGATCCGGTTATATTTTTTCTTGAAGCGGATGTTACGCCAAACAATTTATGGCGTCACCCAGAAAGTACGAATTTGGGTAAAATTGTTGCTTTTTTTTGAGTGAAAACGACTTTTTAAGGTTTTACGGCCAAAAATGTTTCCATGGTAAAGCTTAATCACATCTTTTTCATCCTTGGTTGCTTCCTGATTGTGCTGGCTTCTGTCGCAAATGCGGGGGAAACACGCATTGTCATTACAGACAAGGACTGCAAACGCCTGTTGTTGAAACAAGCCAACATAAGCGCTGATTATGTCCCGGGTGTTGACGTAAAAGGCAATAAGGTCAAATCAGCGGCCCTGCCTGATCCCAACAGGATCGAGCTGCCCGATGAACTCAGTTTTGATATCAGCCCGAAGATCTATCAGATGTTGGGGACCACGCCGCCAACGGGACTGGAAGATACAGCCGTCACAGTCGGCACAGTGACGGTCAAGAAGGGTGGTGGCGTTTTCTTTAACGGTAAACAACTGAACCACCGCACCCGTAACGAACTCAAGCGTTATTGCAAAAAGAAAAACAAAAAAGCCGCCAAAAAATAAATCAGGCCAACGGCCCGGATATCTTGCTCCCACAGGGGGCATTGCCTATGGTGCGGCGAAGCGACCTGCTGGAATTTATGGCAGGTCACATCCCTGTTTAGATTTCCGGAGCCTGTAATGCGTCTTTCGCAGTTTTTTATGCCCACCCTCAAGGAAACACCGTCCGAGGCACAGATCGCCTCGCATCGTTTGATGCTGCGCGCCGGTATGATCCGCCAGTCCAGCGCCGGGATTTATTCCTGGCTGCCCATGGGCCTCAAGGTTCTGAAAAATATCGAAAATATTGTGCGCGAAGAAATGGATGCGGCGGGCTGTAACGAAGTCCTCATGCCGACGATCCAGCCCGCTGATCTGTGGCGTGAATCCGGTCGTTATGACGACTATGGCAAGGAAATGCTGCGCATCCAGGATCGCCACGGTCGAGACATGCTGTACGGTCCCACGAACGAAGAACAGATCACCGAAATCTTCCGGGCCAGCGTGCGTAGTTATCGAGACCTGCCCAGCAATCTTTATCACATCCAGTGGAAGTTTCGTGACGAAGTTCGGCCCCGGTTTGGCATCATGCGCGGGCGGGAATTCCTGATGAAGGACGCTTACAGTTTCGACATCGATCACGAGAGTTCCAAACGTGCTTATAACAAGATGTTTGTCTCTTACCTGCGCACCTACGATCGCATGGGCCTGAAGGCTATCCCCATGAAAGCGAATACAGGTCCAATCGGCGGCGACCTCAGTCACGAATTTATTCTCCTGGCGGAAACGGGCGAATCAGAAGTTTATTGCCACGGCGATTACCTCGAATTTGACGTGCCACCTGAGGGCATCGATTATGACGGTGACATGCAGGCCATTGTCGACAAGTGGACGTCTCTCTATGCCGTGACAGACGAAAAATATGTTGCTGATGAATTTGAAGCTGCGGTGCCAGAAGAAAAACGTTTGCATACCCGCGGCATCGAAGTCGGTCATATCTTCCACTTCGGCACAAAATATTCCGAGGCCATGGGCGCGACCGTGCTGGACAAAGAAGGCAACGCCACCCATCTGCAAATGGGTTCCTACGGTATCGGTGTTTCGCGTCTGGTGGGTGGCATTATTGAAGCCAGTCATGATGACGACGGTATTATCTGGCCGGAAGCTGTGGCCCCGTTCCACATTGGCTTGATCAATCTTCGTCCAGGTGACGAGGCAACCGATGCTGCCTGTGAAAACCTTTATGGCAAGCTGCGCAACGCTGGTATTGAGGTGCTCTATGATGACACTGAAGAACGGGCAGGGGGCAAGTTCGCCAAGATGGACCTGATCGGATTACCCTGGCAGGTTGTTATCGGGCCACGCGGTTTGAAAAACGGCGTGCTGGAAGTCAAGAACCGGGCCAGTGGCATCAAGGAAGAACTTTCACTCGACGCTATTCTCAACCGGTTCGTTGGATAGGACTCAGATGCTTTCCCGCTTTGAATGGATGATCGCCGGTCGGTATCTGCGGCCCCGCAAGGAAGAAGGCTTTATCTCGGTCATTGCGGGCTTCTCCCTGCTGGGTATCGCCCTGGGCGTCGCCACCTTGATCGTTGTAATGGCGGTTATGAACGGCTTTCGGGCTGAATTGCTGGGGCGCATCCTTGGTCTTAATGGTCATGTCATGGTCCAGGGCATCGGCCGCAATATCGAAAATTACGATGGTGTCGCGGAAGCCCTGAAGAAGGCGCCCGGCGTTAAATCAGCAACACCCATTGTCGAAGGCCAGGTCATGGCCATGGTCAAGGGCGAAGCCCGTGGTGCCCTGGTGCGTGGTATCAAACCGCAAGACCTGAAAAGCCGCGAACTTATCTCTTCAAAAATTGTTTCGGGTGAACTGGCGAAATTTGGCGGCAAGGACAAGGCAGTTGTCGGCCATCGCCTGGCCCAGCGTTTAGGCGTCTTTCCGGGCGAACGCATTACCCTGGTTGCACCGCAAACAAGTGCAGGGCCTTTTGGTGCCGTGCCGCGCATGCGCTCATACGAAATCGCCGCCACCTTTGAAGTTGGCATGTATGAATATGACTCGACCTTTGTTTATTTGCCGCTGAAAGCCGCCCAGGTATTTTTCAAAACTGGTGACCGGGTCACGGCGATTGAAACCTTTGTCACCAATCCAGATAATGTTCCGGCCACCCGCAAGGCGATAAAGGAAAGTCTCAAGCGACCCTATCGTCTTTATGATTGGCAACAGGCCAATTCGCATTTCTTCAAGGCGCTGCAGGTGGAACGTAATGTGATGTTCCTGATCCTGACCCTGATTATTATTGTGGCTGCCTTCAATATTATCTCCAGCCTGATCATGCTGGTGAAGGACAAGGGCAGCGACATTGCGATCCTGCGCACCATGGGGGCGACGCGTGGTTCGGTCATGCGGATCTTTGTGATTTCAGGTGCCAGTGTCGGGATATTGGGTACAGTGCTGGGCGCAATTCTTGGCATTTCTTTCGCCAGCAATATCGATCTGATCCGTATCTGGCTGGAAGGTCTCACAGGCGCTGAACTGTGGGCTGCTGAAATTCGTTTCCTGTCACATTTGCCGGCCCGCATCGAAAGCAGCGAAGTTATTGTCGTTGTCCTGATGGCCCTTGGATTGTCTTTCCTCGCCACGCTTTACCCTTCTTGGCGTGCCAGCCGCCTCGATCCGGTGGAGGCCCTCAGGTATGAGTGAAGCAGCTCTGGTACTGGATGGGATTGAGCGCACGTTCAAACAGGGCGGTGCCGATATCCGCGTCCTGAAAGGCGCACAACTCAGTATTCAGCCTGGAGAATTTGTCGCTTTGCTGGGGCCTTCCGGTTCCGGCAAATCAACATTGTTGCAAATTGCCGGTTTGCTGGAACGGGCCGACGGTGGCGATGTACTTCTTTCGGGGACGTCTTGTAACAAACTCAGTGAACGTAATCGCACGGCAACGCGCCGCGACAAACTGGGCTTTGTCTACCAGCACCACCATTTATTGCCGGAATTCACGGCCCTTGAAAATGTCATGATGCCTCAAATGATCGCCGGCAAATCCAAAGCCGCAGCGAAACAACGCGCGACCGATTTGCTTGGCCGTTTTGGCCTTGATCATCGCCTCAGCCACCGACCTGCCAAATTGTCGGGCGGTGAACAACAGCGTGTCTCCATCGCTCGCGCCATCGCCAACCAACCTGCTGTGCTGCTGGCTGACGAACCCACGGGAAATCTCGACACACATACAGCTGATGATGTCCTGAAAGAATTACTGCAACTGATCCGCAGTCAGAAACTGGCCGCCTTGGTCGCCACCCACAACGCCGACCTGGCAGCCCAAGCCGACAGGGTTGTTCGTCTCGAAGATGGTGTCCTGGTTTCCGGTTAATCTTGTCGTCCTGTATTTGAAGGAAAGAAAATGTCCGAGATCGTATATGTGAATGGAAACTACGTTGCCAAGGAAGATGCGGTAATTTCTATATTTGATCGTGGTTTCCTGATGTCGGATGCGGTTTATGAAGTGGCGTCTGTGATCGGTGGCAAGTTGCTCGATAATGCCTCTCATTTGGCGCGTCTTGATCGATCTCTTGGTGAGTTGTCCATCAAGTGGCCCATGTCAAAAGACGATCTGGTCGGTCACATGGAAGAACTGGTGACGCGCAACGACCTGGACGAGGGCCTGGTTTATCTCCAGGTTACCCGTGGCGTGGCTCCACGTGATTTTTCCTTGCCCGATGTTGAGCCAACCCTGGTCATGTTCACCATGGTCAAGTCCATCCTGACCAGCCCGGCCGCGGAAAAGGGCATCAAGGTCATTACAACAAAAGATATTCGCTGGCAGCGCCGCGACATCAAAACGACCAGTTTGCTGGCGGCCTCCATGGCGCGGCAAGAAGCCCTCAATGCCGGGGCGGACGACGCCTGGCTTATTGAAGATGGTCACATCACCGAAGGCAGTTCCAATAACGCCTTTATTGTCACCACGAATGGCGTGTTGGTCTCACCATCGCTGGCCCAAGGCATGTTGCATGGCATCACCCGTCGCGCTGTTCTGGGGCTGGCAAAGCAAGAAGGCCTGGAAATTGAAGAACGAACGTTCACCCCGGAAGAGGCCTATCAAGCCGCCGAAGCGTTCTCCACCAGCGCCTCCAGTATTGTCATGCCCGTCGTGCAAATCGATGATCACATCATGAGCAACGGCGCGCCCGGCCCCATGGCCAACAAACTGCGCAAGCTTTATCTGGATATGGCGGTTCAGCAGGGCGGAGTTGCCGACCTGCAATAGGTTTTGCTCAATCCAGAAAGGCCGGGTAATGTGTCGGCATGAACATTCGCATGCTGAAAGCCATTCTGATCTTACCGGGCACCGCACTGGTTTGGGTACCGGTCCTTGCCATCTGGTTCAGTCGAAATACGGTGTGGGCGGCAGACTTCACACCTGACGACACAGGGCCGTGGCTTATGGCATTGCCGCTTGCCGCTGTCGGTATCTGGCTGATGAGATGGTCAGTGAGTATCTACAGGACAGAGGGCGGCGATGGCACCCCGGCACCGTGGGACCCGATCTCAAACTTCGTCGCCTCCGGGCCTTACCAATATGTCCGTAATCCCATGTTGATCGGCGTTATCCTGTTTCAGGGGGCAGAAGCGGCATACCTTCAGTCCTGGCCCGTATTCATCTGGATGCTGGTTTTTATCATTACCAACATGTTTTACTTTCCTCTGTCCGAAGAACCAGGCCTGGAAAAACGCTTTGGCGAAACCTATGTGCGCTACAAAGAAAATGTACCCCGCTGGATTCCACGCCTGACGCCATGGCAGCCACCTGAGCAATAACTTACCCAGCATCTGGTGTTCGATTCACACCTTATCCCCAACAAATTGTGTCGTTCTTACTCCGTTCTGCTACTTCTGGAATTGCTGCCGTGCGATGATGAAGCGACACGATATTAAGGGAAATGCCACACATGGCGCACGCTGAATTTGTTCATTTAAGAGTCCACACGGCCTATTCCTTGCTTGAAGGTGCCTTGCGCGTGGGAGAGCTTGTAAAGCTCTGCCAGGATAACGCCATGCCAGCGCTGGCCATGACGGATTCTGGCCATCTGTTCGGTGGAATGGAGTTCGCCGGGACCTGCATGAAAAGCGGTATTCAGCCGATCATGGGCACGGCTCTGGCAATTCGGCGTGAAGGCGGTAGTAGCGGTGCCTTCGCCGGAAGCGGGCAGGGCGCGCGCAAGCCGGAACCTGACCGTCTGGTGCTGCTGGCTGCGAATGATACCGGTTATGACAACATCTCCAAACTTTCCTCAAAAGCCTTTCTCGATACACCGGCCGGAGAAACACCCCAAGTCTCTATTGCCGACCTTGAAACCCATGCCGAGGGCGTCATTGCCCTGACCGGTGGGGCAGACGGCCCTGTGGGAAGGCAATTGCAAGACGGTCAGCGCGACGCGGCCTTTGAACTGACCAAACGTCTGGCCGCCATTTATCCAGGGCGCTTGTATATCGAGTTGCAACGCCACGGCCAGCCGGAAGAAACCCGCACCGAGCCTGGTTTGCTGGACATTGCCTATGATCTTGATCTGCCTCTGGTCGCCACAAATGAATGCTTTTTTCCGGACGAGAGCACTTATGAAGCCCATGACGCCCTGATTTGCGTCTCGGATGGTGCCTATGTGTCTCAGGCAGACCGCCGCCATCTGACGCCGGAACATCGCTTTAAATCCGCGGAAGAGATGAAAGTCCTGTTCGCGGACTTACCTGAGGCATTCCACAATACTCTCGTCATTGCGCAACGTTGCGCCGCCCGTCCACCTTTGCGGGATCCGATCCTGCCTGGTTACGAAAGTGCCGAAGGCCGTGACGAAGAGACGGAAATGACGGCTCAGTCTCAGGAAGGGCTTGATCGATGCCTTGAAGCCCATGTTTTCACCGAAGATATGGATGCGGCGCAGCGTGTAGAAGCCGCCAAACCCTATCAGGATCGTTTGAAGTTCGAACTGAACGTGATCATCGAGATGGGGTTCCCCGGCTACTTCCTGATCGTCTCGGACTTTATCAAGTGGGCCAAAGATCATGATATTCCGGTGGGGCCGGGACGTGGTTCGGGTGCGGGCTCGGTTGTGGCCTGGGCGCTTAGCATCACCGATCTTGATCCTTTGAGGTTTGGCCTGCTGTTTGAGCGGTTTTTGAACCCGGAACGTGTGTCCATGCCGGATTTTGACATCGATTTTTGCCAGGACCGCCGCGATGAAGTGATTTCCTACGTCCAGGACAAATACGGCCACGACAAAGTCGCCCAGATTATCACATTCGGTAAGTTGCAGGCCCGTGCTGTGTTGCGGGACGTGGGCCGGGTGCTGGAGATGCCCTACGGCCAGGTAGACCGTATTTGTAAGATGGTGCCCAACAATCCGGCCAATCCCATGACCCTGGGCGAAGCAATCCAGGCTGAAAGTGGTTTGCGCGATGAAAGGGATTCCGATCCGACCGTCGCGCGCCTGTTGCAGGTCGGACAGAAGCTGGAAGGGCTTTATCGCCATGCCTCCACCCACGCCGCCGGTGTGGTAATCGGCGACCGGCCACTGGATCAACTGGTACCGCTGTATCGTGATCCGAAATCTGATATGCCGGTGACCCAGTTCAACATGAAATATGTCGAAAGCGCCGGTCTGGTCAAATTTGACTTTTTGGGCCTGAAAACCCTGACCGTGATCGACAAAGCCGTCAAATTGATCCGCCAGCGCGGGGTTGAACTGGAAATTGATAAATTACCGCTGGATGACGCCAAAACCTATCAAATGCTGTCGCGGGGCGAAACGGTTGGCGTGTTCCAGCTGGAAAGTTCCGGCATGCGGGACGTGTTGCGTGGCATGCAGCCGGACGTTTTTGAAGATATTATCGCGCTTGTGGCGCTCTATCGTCCCGGTCCCATGGACAATATCCCGCGCTTTATCGCCACCAAAAAGGGCAAGGAACAGCCGGATTACATGCACGAGATGCTGAAGCCCCTGCTGGAAGAAACCTACGGCGTTATTGTCTATCAGGAACAGGTCATGCAAATCGCCCAGGTTCTGGCGGGCTACAGCCTCGGCGATGCTGATCTGTTGCGACGGGCCATGGGCAAAAAGATCAAGGCCGAAATGGACGCTCAGCGTGCCATTTTTGTTAAAGGGGCGGTCGAAAACGGCGTCGAAAAGAAGCAAGCAAACACCATCTTTGATCTGGTGGACAAGTTTGCCGGTTACGGTTTTAACAAATCCCACGCCGCCTGTTATGCCCTGGTGGCCTATCAAACGGCCTGGCTCAAAGCCAACTATCCGGTGGAATTCCTCGCCGCTTCCATGACGCTCGATTTAACCAATACGGACAAGCTGGGTATCTTCAAGGAAGAGGTTGAACGCCTCGGCATCGAATTGCGCAATCCCGATATCAACAAGTCAGAAGCCTTTTTCACGGTGGAAGATTTGACGGGTGAAAACGAAGGGGCGGTACGTTACGCCCTGGCTGCGGTCAAGAATGTGGGTCGCGCTGCAATGGATAGTGTAGTTGAAGAACGTATTGCAAATGGTTCATTTAAAACGATATTTGATTTTGCCGGACGCCTGGAATCTCGAGCCGTAAACAAGCGCCAATTGGAAAATCTCGCTCGTGCCGGTGCCTTCGATAATCTGGAAAAGAACCGTCACCGGGTGCATCAGTCCGCCGAAATCCTGGTACGCCACGCCAGTTCCGCGGCAGAAGATCGGGCCAGCGGCCAGGAAAGTCTGTTTGGTGGAGCATCGGCTGGCATCGATGAGCCTGAACTGCCGACGGTTGCAGATTGGTCCTCAATGGAGCGTCTGAACAACGAGCGGGACGCTTTGGGATTTTATCTCTCGGCCCACCCGCTGGATATGTATGAACGTGATTTGAAACGCTTGGGCGCCAAAACCTGGGGCGAAGTGCTACCGACCCTGACCGAGACAGACAAAAACATTCGCCTCGGCGGTACGGTCATGGCCAAACAGGAACGCATGTCCAAACGCGGCAACCGCTTCGCCTTTGTGCAGTTCTCTGATTCCAGCGGTACATTCGAAGGCATGTTCTTCGCCGACGCGCTAACCAATGCCCGGCCCTTGCTGGAAACCGGTACAAACGTCGTCGTCGACATCGAAGCCCGCCTGGAAGACGACACGCCGCGAATTGGCGTGACGCGCATTCAGTTAATCGACAAACTGGTTGCAGATACGGCTGCAGGCTTGGAGATTCGCCTCAACTCACCCGACCCCCTGGCCCATATCTCCGAGGCGTTAAGCAAGGCGAAATCAGGCAAGGGCAGGGTAAAACTCTGGCTCAGCATCGAAAACGGCACCAGCGAAGTCGAAATCGACCTGCCTGGACGCTTTGCGATTACAGCAGAAGTCCGCGACAATGTGGCTGCGGCAGACGGGATACTGGAACTGCGGGACGTGTAGGGCGTTTCCGTTATGTTCGGAAATGCTCTAACCGGTTGCAGCTTCGGAGTCTATCAGCTCCACACTCTGCTGTGATTTTTCCCAGAACTCACTGACATTCACGCTACTTTTGCTCTGCGCCTCCTTGCAGACCCTGTCCACGCGGGCATAATTTGTGTGCAAAATATTGACAATGCCAGCATCAACTTTGTTCCCGGCAAGCAATTCCTCGAAAATTTTCTCGATTTCATCGCGCTTCATACCTTTGCGATAGGGGCGGTCTTCGGTCAAGGCTGTGAAGATGTCAGCAACCATGACGATCCGCGAACCCAGGGGCAATTCTTCTTCAGCCAAACGGAATGGATACCCATCGCCCGAAAGTGATTCGTGATGGTGTGAGGCCCAGTCGGCTATCTCTTCAATGCCTTCAATCGATTCAAGGATACGTTGGGTATGATAGGTATGGGCCTGAATTACACGCCACTCTTCAAGATTAAGCTTGCCATTTTTTTCAAGAATTTCATTGGGGACAGCCAGTTTCCCGAGATCGTGTAAATAGCCTGCGATCAATACTTTCTGACAATCAGTGGGCGACATGCCACACAATTCGGCCAGTTCTCTTGAGCAGGCTGCAACGCCACTGGTGTGAAACGCCGTGAAACTGGAGCGCGTGTCGATAATAATCGCAAAAAACCGTGAGAGTTCAGCGAGGTCATCAAGATCAAGTTTGATCTCAGGTAACCTGGACAAATCATTCAGCTTTTTGTCAAGCGGCGCGAAATACATATCCAGCCAGAAAGCTTCCTTGCGGGAGACAGTCATAAAGGCCTCTACAAATGCTGGTACAAACCGGCTCCCTTCGCTGTCACTGATTATCTGCCGAATTTCCTCCACTTGTGAAAAAACAGGCTTGGACTTGTCGATCAGGACAGCAACCCTGTCGGCAAGGTGGATAATATGGCTGGCTTCAGGCACATCAATGCCCTGGAACTGTTGGCCCTCACCGTCATTCCAGTCAACGTGATGAAACTGAATAATGGGGGCGAAGCCCGCGAATGGGGGAAAGCCGGAAACCAGTATTTTGCCAAGTTCTGCATGTAAATGGGGTGATTTTTCTTCGTATTCCAGCAGTTTCAAACGATCTGCCACGGCAATGGCACCAATGTCATGAAGAACGGCAGCCATGAACATATCATTATATTCATTTTCAGGCATATCCAATTCCCCGGCAATGCTGCAGGCGATGTAGCAGGTCAATTTGTGATGATCATTCAGCGCCGGGTTTATGAGATCAAGGGCGGCCGATAAGGAAGTCATCATGCCAAACAAGGAAACCGAAACAGGGCCAGTGGCTTTGCCTGTGTTCTGTTTCATTTAAAACTGGTCACTTTTGGCGGGAAGTACCGATTTGTAAAATGCACGTCTAGTTTCCTGTAAATGAGGCCTGATGATCTGCGACTTACCAATAATGAGAGATCACGCCTGTGGATTTCCTGACACAAGTAGTATTCGGGATGTTTGTTTCTGGCGTATTTCAAGTAGATGTAGAAATGTGTCAGTAATATTTTGCCCCTCCCCAGGGCCGATGATCGTGCCAGTGATCAGGAAAGCACGTTCGGTGGACCAGGCCATGTGGGATCGACGACCCGGAACTGCCCACAGTCTGCGAAGCTCTCAGCAGGGCGAAATCAGGCAAGGGCAGGGTGAAACTCCGGCTCAGCGTCGAAAACGGCACCAGCGAAGTCAAAATTCACCTGCCAGGCCGCTTTGTGATTGCAGCATAAGTGCGGGACAACGTTGCTGCGGCGGCTGGGATACCGGGGTTGCGGGACGTATAAACGCACGAAACGGGTGAACATTACCCGTTTTGTGATTTTTCCCTTGCGGAATTGTCCGCCAGGACGGCCGGTAAGGTTATCTTGGCGGTTACAGCCGCTGTTACTTGTCCTGCCATTCGGGCATGTCACGTTTATTTAGAAAGGCGTCGATGCCATTGCGGGCATCTTCCTTTTGCAGGTTTCGTACGATAGCGGCGGCGCCTAATTTATAGGCTGTGTCCAGGCCTTCGTTGATTTGGGCGTAAAAAAGTTCCTTGCCAATGGCAATGGCAGCCCTTGATTTTGAAGCGATTTTGATTGCCATTTCATCCACAGCGGCATCAAGTTCGTCCAGTGGCACGACCTTGTTCAAGAGGCCCCATGACAGTGCCGTCGGGGCGTCAATCAGATCACCGGTCATCAACAACTCCATGGCCTGCTTGCGCGGCAGATTTCGGGTCACTGCGATCATCGGTGTTGAGCAGAAAAGGCCCAGATTAATGCCGGAAGTGCCAAAGCGTGAGGAATCCGCCGCGATGGCAAGATCGCATTGGGCCACCAACTGGCATCCAGCCGCGGTCGCCACGCCCTGAACCTTCGCAATAACAGGCTGAGGGATCGAAACAATGGTTTGCATCATGTGGGCGCACGTCGCCATCAGATGTTCCATGGGATCAACCGATGGATCCGAGTTGACTTCTGCGAGATCGTGCCCGGCACAAAAAGCGCGCCCGTTCGCCGCAATAACGATGACTTTTGCAGCTGGATCCTTGGCAATATTGTCCAGTGTTTCCTGCAGCATATTCAGCAGTCCCAGAGAAAGGCAGTTAAATTTGTCCGGGCGGTTCAAGGTCAGTGTCGTAATACCGTCTTTGTCTTCACGTAGAAGAGGTGCGGAAGTTACATCATAATGGGCGGATTTATTGGCGTTTTGGGGCATTGGGCGCGTCTCTCTTGCTGGATTTTTGGGTCGCTTTGCCCATTTATATCTGAAAAACAGCGGAGGGTGTCAATATTTAAGCTGTCCAGATGATACAAGTCGCCAAATCCCTTGCATTCCTTACCAAACAGGCGTAGAAACCCGGCTCGTGTTGCAATGTTGCGGCGCGATAAACCTCACGCGAGGACTGGATGCCCGGATTAAAAGTCCCGGGATGTCCCTCCGGTGTTTGACCCAAGACTAATTAATAGGGGTCGGATCACTTCCTCGCGGCGGATAAACCGGAAAAGGAGTTTCGCAGTATGGCACTGCCAGAATTTACTATGCGCCAGCTATTGGAAGCCGGCGTTCACTTTGGTCACCAAAAACATCGCTGGAATCCCCGTATGGGCCGCTATATCTTTGGCGCGCGCAACGGCATCCACATTCTTGATCTTCAGCAAACTGTACCGCTGTTGCGCAACGCCATGCAGGCTGTGCGCGACGTCGCCGCCAATGGCGGTCGTGTACTGTATGTTGGTACCAAGCGTCAGGCATCTGAAGCTGTTGCTGAAGCTGCCCGCATCAGTGGCCAGTATTACGTCAACCACCGCTGGCTTGGTGGCATGATGACCAACTGGCGCACTATTTCCAACTCCATCAAGCGTCTTAAAGTCGTTGATGAGCAGCTGGCAAGTGGTGATAGCTCAGGTTTGACCAAAAAAGAATTGCTGCAATTGACCCGCGAGCGCGACAAGCTTGAGCGCGCCCTGGGCGGCATCAAGGAAATGGGCGGTCTTCCGGACATCATCGTTTGTATCGATACAAACAAGGAAGAGCTGGCCATTCAGGAAGCCGTTAAACTGGGTATTCCGGTTATTGGCGTGATCGACAGTAACTCAAGCCCTGCAGGCATCACCTATCCGATCCCCGGCAATGATGACGCCCTGCGCGCCATTACATTGTATTGTGATCTGATTGCCCGCTCGGTTCTGGACGGTATTCGTGAAGAAATGACTTTGCTGGGTGAAGACCTGGGCGAAGCCATGGAAGCACCGGTTGAAGACCTTCCGGAAGAAGTTGTTGAAGAAGTCGCACCTGAAGCAGCAGCGGAAGTTGTTGCTGAAGTTACCGCTGAAGAGCCAGCAGCAAGCGCCTGATTTAAAATAATAAAATCGGTATCTTGACCTTTTGGATTAAGGTGTCTGTTTTGGTGTTTACGAATACGAATATCGGGGTGACGGAAACGTTGCCCCCTTATTCCATTCAGGTGATCCGTTGAAACGAACAAATTGTGAAATCGCTTTGATAGCGTGAGGAAAAGAAAATGGCACAGATAACAGCTGCCCTGGTCAAAGAACTGCGTGAGCGCACAGGCGCCGGCATGATGGACTGTAAAAAAGCCCTTGGTGAAAACGACGGCGACATGGAGCTGGCAATCGACTGGTTGCGCAACAAAGGCCTTGCGGCTGCCGCCAAGAAGGCCGGCCGTGTTGCTGCTGAAGGCCTTGTTGGTCTCGCCAGCGGCGACGGCATTGGTGTTCTCGCTGAAGTGAACTCGGAAACAGATTTTGTTGCCAAGAACGACACTTTCCAGGAATTCGTGAAAACCGTTGCCGGTATGGCGATGGACGCAGATGGCGATTACGACAAAGCCATGGCAACCGCATTCCCCGGTGGTGAAGGCACGTTAGCCGATGAGGCCGCCAAGATGGTCGGCACAATCGGCGAAAACATTCAGGTGCGTCGTATGGCGGCCCTGAAAGCAAATCCCGGTATTGTCGCTACTTACATGCACAATGCCACTGCCGCCGGCGTCGGCAAAATCGGTGTTCTCATTGGTCTGAAGTCGGAAGGTGACAAGGATCAGTTGATGGCGCTGGGCAAACAGCTGGCCATGCACGTTGCAGCCACCAAGCCACAGGCAGCAACAACAGCTGAACTGGACCCGGCTGTTGTCGAGAAAGAGCGCACATTCCTGATCGAGCAAGCCAAAGAATCCGGCAAGACCCAGGAAATTGCTGAAAAGATGGTTGAAGGCCGTATCCGCAAGTTCTTCTCAGAAGTTGTTCTGGCCGAGCAAACCTTTGTTATTGATAACGAAACAAAGATTTCAAAGGTCATCGAAAATGCTGCCAAGGAAATTGGCTCACCTATCGAACTGGTTGGTTTTGTCCGCCTGGAACTGGGTGAAGGCATCGAGAAAAAAGAAGAAGACTTTGCCGCTGAGGTCGCTGCTGTTGCAGCAGGCTAAGTCTCCAGAATAATACCATTTTTCGCCTTCGCCGGGCTTCGCCTGGCCAGGAGATTAGTGTAGAGTTTGAGCGCCCGGCAGTGGTTACACTGTCCGGGCGTTCTGCAACCCGCAGACTTGTCAAATTACCAGTCGAGAAGACCCTTATGCCTGATGCTTTCAAATACCGCCGCGTCCTTCTGAAACTTTCAGGCGAGGCGCTGATGGGTGATGGGGAGTACGGCATTGATCTGGCGACGGTTGAGCGCATTTCCGCTGACGTGAAAGCTGTCCATGACCAAGGCGCAGAAGTCTGTCTGGTTATCGGTGGCGGTAATATATTCCGTGGCATTGCCGGTGCTGCCGCCGGTATGGAACGCGCTAGCGCAGATTACATGGGCATGTTGGCGACAGTCATTAATGCCTTGGGTGTGCAAAATGCCCTTGAGCAATCCGGTGTTCCGACCCGTGTTATGTCGGCAATCCCCATGTCGACCGTTTGCGAGCCTTATTTGCGCCGGCGTGCCGTTCGACATCTGGAAAAAGGCCGGGTCGTGATTTTTGCTGCCGGGACAGGAAATCCATTTTTTACGACAGACACGGCTGCCGCCTTGCGTGCCGCCGAGATGAATTGCGATGCGTTGCTTAAGGGCACGCAGGTGGACGGCGTTTATACTTCTGATCCAAAAACCAACCCTGATGCCACCAGATATGATAGTCTCAGCTATCTTGAAGTTTTGGCGAAGGATTTGCGGGTCATGGATGCCTCGGCAATCAGTCTGGCACGGGAAAACAAAATACCAATTCTGGTCTTTTCCATTCATAATTCCGGTGCCTTCGCAGAAGTGCTGAAGGGCGGCGGACTTCGGACAATAATAACAGAAGGGGAGACGGATCGTGGCTGAACCCGATATTGACGATATTGAGCGCCGCATGAAGGGTGCCCTGGAGATGCTGAAAAAGGAATTCGGCGGTTTGCGGACAGGTCGTGCATCAGCCAGCCTGGTGGAACCCATCGTTGTCGACGCCTACGGCAGTCCAACTCCTTTGAACCAGGTCGCAAATATCAACGTGCCCGAACCACGTATGTTGACGGTTCAGGTCTGGGACAAGACCTTGGTCAAATCCGTCGAAAAGGCCATAAACAATGCCGGTCTGGGGCTCAATCCATCCACAGAAGGTCAGCTTATCCGCCTGCCTATACCGGAACTGAACGAAGAACGACGTCTGGAATTGAGCAAAATTGCTGGAAAATATTCTGAAGAAGGGCGGATTTCTGTCCGTAACGTGCGTCGTCACGGTATGGACGAGTTGAAGAAAATGGAAAAAGACGGGGATATTTCCAAGGACGAACATCACATGTGGGGTGATGAAATCCAGAAATTGACCGATGATACCATCGCCAGTATCGATGAAGCGCTGGCGGCCAAAGAAACGGATATCATGAAGGTCTGATCATGGAAGCCGTTTCGCCTACATTCGAGGATCTTCCGCCGCCCGTTCATGTGGCTATCATTATGGATGGTAACGGGCGCTGGGCCAAGGCGCGTGGGCTTCCCAGGGTTGCCGGGCACCAAAGGGGTGCCGAGGCTGTTCGTACCACGGTCGAAAGCTGTAAATCCATTGGTATCAAGTATCTGACGCTCTATGCCTTCTCGTCCGAAAACTGGAAGCGTCCGGCGACGGAAGTCGATGATCTGATGGGGTTGTTGCGGCATTATCTGTCTCGGGAAATTAATCAGTTGAACAAGTCCGGTGTTCGCTTGCGCTGTATCGGGGAGCGCCAGGGCCTGGCGCCGGATATCATTCGACTTATCGATGAAGCAGAAAGTAAAACCGGCGGTAATACCGGTCTTACTTTGCAAATTGCGGTCAATTATGGCGGCCAGAACGAAATACTCAACGCTTGCCGGTCCATCGCCAGCGAAGTCGCGGATGGCAAACTTTCTATTGATGAAATAGACGACGAAGCTTTTGCCGATCATTTGCATACAGCGGGTGTGCCTGATCCGGATTTGCTTATCCGTACCAGTGGTGAAAAACGTCTGAGCAATTTCCTGCTGTGGCAGGCGGCTTATGCCGAACTGGTATTTGTCGATACTTTGTGGCCTGATTTCACAAAAGACGAATTGCTGCGTGTCATCGACGAATTTCACAGTCGGGATCGACGCTATGGAAATACCAGTGGTTGAGGTGAAATCCGACTCCATCAAGACACGGTTTCTGTCCGCCGCCATTCTCGCGCCCATCGCGCTTGCGCTTGTCTGGTTAGGTGGCTGGTTTTTTGTTGGCCTCATTCTTGTGGCAGGCGTCTTGATGGTGGGCGAATGGGATCGCCTGTGTGGCGGTAGTGGGCGTGGACTTCACGTCTGGCTGTTGTCGGCGGCGGTGGTGGCTGTCAGTGTTTTTTCAGCCACGGGTCAATGGAATCTGCTGATACCCGTGGTGGTAGGCGGCATTCTGCTGGCTTCGGTGGCCAATCGCAAGAATAGCAGCAAATGGACGGCCTTGGGCGGTCTCTATATTTTGCTACCGATTGTCGCCTTGCTCTGGATTCGCAGTGATGTGCAGTGGGGGCTGATATCGATTGTCTGGGTGTTGGTCGCTGTCTGGGCCACGGATACCGGGGCCTATTTTGCGGGCAAGTCGATTGGCGGTCCGAAGATGGCCCCGCGAATAAGCCCGAACAAAACCTGGGCAGGGTTGATCGGTGGCGTTATCGCTGCCGCCTTTGTCAGTGTCCTGACAGGCAAAATTGCCGGTGCCGGGACATTGCAAAACCTGGCTCTGTTTGGTGGCTTTGCTGCCGTAGTTGGACAAATTGGTGATGTGTGTGAATCCTCGGTAAAACGTCATTTCGGTGTAAAAGATTCAGGGAATATTATTCCCGGCCATGGCGGTTTGTTTGACCGTCTCGATAGCTTGTTGATTGTCGCCCTTGTCATTGCGGGTTTGAATTTGGCCGCTGGAAAGGCTGTCTTGTGGCAATAACTGCAATTGATTCTCAACCGGGTATAGAATCAGAACCTCGCCGTCTATCCATATTGGGTTCAACGGGGTCTGTCGGCTGCAGCACCCTGGATTTGATCAGTCGAACACCGGATGCCTTCGAAATAGACGTCCTGACAGCGCACCGCAATGTCGCACTATTGGCCAGCCAGGCTATTCAGGTTGGCGCAAGTCTGGCCGTTATTGCCGATGAAAGCTGTCTGGACGAACTCAGGCAAGCACTTGAAGGTTCAGGGATCGAAGCCGCAGCAGGTGCAAATGCTTTGCTGGAGGCCGCTGCGAGGCCTGTGGACTGGATGATGTCGGCAATTGTCGGCGCAGCGGGTCTGGCTCCAACCATGTCTGCGGTGCGGGAAGGGGCTGTTGTGGCCCTTGCCAACAAGGAATGCCTTGTCTGCGCCGGTGACCTGATGATTGAGGCCGTTGCCCGGCATGGCGGGGCGTTGTTGCCGGTCGATTCAGAGCATAATGCCATATTTCAGGTTTTCGAGCAGGATCGCCGAGAGGCCATCGAGCGAATTGTACTGACGGCATCAGGTGGACCTTTCCGGGAGATGAGCCTGAAGGACATGGGGCAAGTCACACCGGCACAGGCCGTGGCCCATCCTAACTGGGATATGGGGGCCAAGATATCTGTCGATTCTGCCACCATGATGAACAAGGGCCTGGAACTGATTGAAGCGCATTATTTGTTTGATATGTCCGGCGACGACATCGAGATACTGGTCCACCCCCAGTCCATTATCCACAGCATGGTCGGTTATACAGATGGCTCGGTACTGGCCCAACTGGGATCGCCTGATATGCGCACACCCATTGCCTATACCCTTGGCTGGCCGCGCCGCATGGCTGCACCGGTTGAGCGCCTCGACCTGGCGAAGATAGCCCAACTGACTTTCGAAGCACCAGATGATGTTCGCTTCCCGGCCTTGTCTCTGGCCCGCCAGGCGCTGGCCGCTGGTGGCCAGGCACCAAATGTTTTGAACGCTGCCAACGAGATTGCCGTTGCCGGCTTCCTTGCGGGGCAAACGGGCTTTTTGGATATTGCGGGTATCGTGGAAGATACATTGGCCGCAGTGCCTGGTTCCTCGCCTCAATCACTTGAGGACGTCATGGCTGTGGACAGTCACGCCAGGCGGATCGCAAATGAAAATCTGTTAAAACGACAAAATTCGGGTGATTTGAAAGTATGATTGAGTTTTTAACCGGAACCTGGACCTATGTCGTTCCATTCGTGATACTTCTGACCATTTTGGTCTTTATTCACGAGATGGGACACTATTCAGTGGCGCGCTTCTTCGGTGTTACCGTCGAAACCTTTTCCATTGGTTTTGGACGAGCGTTGTTAACCTGGAAAGACAAGGCGGGCACTGACTGGAAAATTGGCTGGATACCCCTGGGCGGTTACGTCAAGTTTTTGGGGGACGAAGATGCAACATCCGTCAAAAAAAGTGACGCACCAGTCGTGTTGGCTGAAGGCCAACGCATGTTCCACGAACAACCACTTTATGCCCGGGCAGCGGTTGTTGCAGCTGGTCCAGCCGCAAACTTCCTGTTTGCTATTGTTGTTCTGGCCGTCATATTCGCGACCTTGGGGCAATCCTTTACGCCCGCTGTTGTCGATGCCGTTATTGAAGACACGGCGGCGTCGGATGCCGGGGTCAAGGCTGGTGACCGGGTGATTGAACTGGATGGTCAGACCATCGAGCGCTTTGAGGAACTGCAGCTTATTATTTCCTCCAGTCCCGGTATTGGTTTGGAAATGGTTGTGCTCAGAGACGATGTACCGGTCTCTCTGAGCGTCACACCCCGAAGTCGCACATTTAAGGACCGTTTTGATAATCAGCAAAAAATCGGGTTTCTGGGTGTAAGTCGATCTGGACAACTGGAACATATTCGCCATGGCCCGGTGATGGCCGTCTGGTATGCGACGCGGGAAACCTGGCGCCTAAGTGTTCTCACACTAAAAAATGTCTGGCGTATGATTGTCGGCAGCCGACCGGCTGATGACTTGCGCGGCGTTCTGGGTATTGCTCAAATGTCGGGACAAGCGGCCCAGATGGGATTTGAAACTTCCATCAGTTTAATGGTCGTCATTTCCATAAGTTTGGGTTTAATTAATTTGTTTCCCATACCCATACTCGACGGCGGGCATTTGGCGTTTTACATTTTTGAAGCCGTGCGGGGGAAACCTTTGGGCGAGAAAGCACAGGAAATTGGTTTCAGGGCGGGGCTTGTTCTCGTGATGAGTTTAATGCTGTATGCCTTGTGGAACGATCTTGTTCATCTCAATGTGATCGGATATTTGAATCAGGTGTTTTCTTAATGGAATTTCGGGGGCGCGCTTTGGGGAGTTTATTGGTGCCGTTGCGGTTGTTTGCAGCGAAACGGCATTTCCTTTCCGTGGTTACGGTACTGGTGGCGGGGCTGACCTTTGGTCAGGCTGGCGAAGTACGAGCGCAATCGGCATCAGCACCCCGGGTCGAAGCCATTGAAGTGGAAGGTAACCAGCGGGTCGAAGCCGACGCGGTGCGTTCCTACATGACCCTGGCACCTGGTGACAACATAACCAATGACAGCATTAATCGATCCCTTAAAACCCTTTATGGCACAGGACTGTTTGCCGATGTGACCATCCGGATGCAGGGCCGCAAGGTGGTTGTGAATGTGGTTGAAAACCCGATTATCAATCGTATGGCTTTTGAGGGAAACAAGCGGGTAAAGGCCGAAGAACTGGAAGCTGAAATCCAGCTACGCCCGCGAATCGTTTTTACCAGGACCAAAGTACAAAGCGACGTCCAGCGTATGATCCAGATCTATCGCCGCAAAGGGCGTTTTGCCGCGACGATAGAACCAAAAGTTATCCAACTGGCCCAAAACCGTGTTGATCTGGTTTTCGAGATTAGTGAAGGACCTGTTACGGGCATTCGCAAGATCGATTTCATTGGAAACAAAATGTATCCGGATGGTCAGTTGCGTTCGGAAATTATCACCAAGGAAACACGCTGGTACCGATTTCTCTCAAGTGATGATAATTATGATCCGGATCGGATGACATTTGACCGCGAACTTTTGCGCCGGTTCTATCTGTCCAAAGGCTACGCCGATTTCCTGGTTGCATCTGCTGTGGCGGAATTGACCCGCGACCGAAAAGACTTTTTTGTCACCTTCACCGTCGATGAGGGCCAGCAATACAAATTTGGCACCGTTGAGGTCACATCGGGGATCAAGGACGTAGATACCGGCCATCTTCTGAACTTTGTTGGTCCCAAGGTCGGCGAGATTTATAATGCGACCAAGATAGAAAAAACCATCCAGGATTTGACCTTTGAAGTTGGCCGTCTGGGTTACGCCTTTGTTGATATTCGCCCCCTTGTGAAACGTAACAAGGAAGACCTGACAATTTCCCTAACCTTCAATATTGCTGAAGGACCACGGGTTTATGTAGATCGCATTGAAGTTGAGAACAATGTCCGCACCCTGGATGAAGTTGTCCGACGGGAATTCCAGTTGGCGGAAGGGGATGCTTTCAATACAGCCAAATTACGAGAAACCCAGCGCCGGCTTCGAAATCTCGGATTTTTTGACAAGGTTGATGTTAGTGATGACCGCGGTCTGCTTGACGATGAAACCATGGGTGGGGCCAAAGGTGAATTTGGTAACGACCGCACAGTTATCACTGTCGACGTCAAAGAAAAATCAACAGGTGAACTTAGTTTTGGCGCCGGCTTTTCAACCGCTGAAAACATTGTTGGCGACGTTAGTATCCGGGAACGGAACCTCTTGGGACGCGGTCAGGATCTGAAGTTAGGGGTCAATTTTTCCAAATCCCGGCAACAGGTCGATTTGTCCTTCACCGAGCCCTATTTTCTCCAGAGAGATCTGGCGGCAGGCTTTGACATCTTTAACATTCGGCGGGATTTCCAGAGCGAAAGTTCTTATGATTCTGCCGCATTGGGCATAACACTTAGAAGCAATTTTCCGATCGCCCAGCACCTGCGCCAGAATGTGCGATACACGCTTCGCGAGGATGTCATAGAAAATGTTGGCGCAGATGCGTCGCGGTTTATTTCTGAACAGACAGGCACACGCATCACGTCGTCAGTCGGTTATACCCTTGCCTACGATCTTCGTGATCGCCGGGTAAAGCCAACACAGGGTTATCTGGCGAGAATTTCCCAGGACCTTGCTGGTCTGGGCGGGAATGTCGCCTACATCAAAAGCAAGTTTAATTTCAGCTATTACTATCCTATAAATGATACCTTCACAGGTATCCTTGCGACAGAAGAAGGCTATGTTCTCGGCTTGGGCGAACGCGTCAGAATAACAGACCGTTTTTTCCTTGGCGGCGGTTCTTTCCGCGGATTTGAGAGTGCTGGTGTTGGTCCCAAGGATACATCCACAGATGATTCACTCGGCGGCAAACTATTTTATGTTGGGACGGCTGCCGTGCGTTTTCCCTTTGGACCCTTTGATGAATATGACATTACGGGCGATATTTATACCGAAATTGGAAGCCTCATGGACCCCGACCTGAGCGACAATACAGATGTGTTTGACGATGGCGCCCCAAGATTTACGATAGGTTTTGGTATGTCATGGCAATCACCCTTCGGGCCAATTCGTCTCGACTTTACCGAGGCCCTTGTCGCAAAGCAGTTTGATGAAAAGGAATTTTTCCGTTTCAGTTTTGGCACACGATTCTAGATCAGGAACAAATAGTTAATATGAATACAAACAGCAAACTCAAGTCCTGTGCCTTGATGGTCATCGTGGGCTTTACAGTGCTTGCAGCACCCTTGCTTAACAATAATGCTGCCCGGGCTGAAAAACTGGCACCAGCTGTCATAGCCTTTATCGACTATCAACAGATTCTGCGCGATGCGGTTGCAGCAAAAAGTATTCGACAACAAATCCAGGTCTTTCGCGGCGAGTTTCAGGGGGAACTGGCCCAAAGTGAACAATCCCTGCGTAACGAAGAGCAGGAATTGAAACGCCAGCGGCCTTTGTTGGCGGCAGAAGTTTTTGCGTCCAAACGTCGTGCTTTTGAGGACAATGTCGCCAGAGCGCAGCGAACAGTCCAGGATCGCAACCGAATGCTGGATCGCAGCTACTCTCAGGCCATGAACCAGATCAGCGTCACCGTCCGGAAAATTGTTGCCAGCATGTCTGAAGGCTTGGGTTTTAACTATGTTGTTGAACGCTCGCAAATCATGTTTGCCAAGCGCGATTTTAATATTACAAAACAGGTTCTCGAACAGTTGAACGCCAAACTGCCAACTGTTGAAGTCCCAAGACCGGTTCAGAAAGCAAAATAGTGGCTGACCCCCGATTTTTTACCCGTCGGGGTCCGTTTACAATTGCCAAAATTTGTGAATTAACGGCAGCAGTTGCAGCGCCGGGCTCAGATGCGACCAGTCTGGTCACTGATGTGGCACCACTCGGGACGGCGACATCAGATGACTTGACGTTTCTCGATAATACCAAATATCTGTCGGACCTTGGCGAAAGTGGCGCGGGATTTTGCCTGCTACGGGAAGAGCATGCCGGGCGGGCTCCGGTGGGCATGACATTGCTGTTTTCAGCCAACCCGTACAAGGCCTATGCCTTGGCGGCGCAAACCTTTTACGCTGCGGATGAAAGCGCTGCCCCAAGTGCCTATGTAGCACCCGGTGCCTTTGTTGATGCCACCGCCAGGTTGGGAGAGAACACGCGTGTAGATGCGGGGGCAGTTATTGGTCCGGGTGTTGTCGTCGGATCGAATTGTGTTATCGGAAATGGTGCTTCCCTCAGTCATTGCCTGATCGGGGACAACGTCAGGATTTATCCGGGCGTGCGCATTGGTCAGGATGGCTTTGGTTTTGCCCCCGATCCTGCAGGCCACGTGAAGGTTCCGCAACTGGGTCGTGTGATCATTGAAAACAATGTTGAAGTCGGCGCAAATACCTGTATTGATCGCGGCTCGGGCCCCGATACAGTTATTGGGTCAGGAACCTGGATCGATAATCTGGTTCAGATCGGCCATAATGTTGTGCTGGGCAAAGGCTGCATTATCGTTGCCCAGGTCGGCATCAGCGGTAGTACCAAACTGGGTGATTTTGTGGTCGTCGGCGGGCAAGCGGGCATTGCCGGACATTTGATAATTGGCAGCGGGGCGCAAATTGCTGCCAAAAGCGGTATCATCGGAAATATTGAGGCAGGTGCCGTCGTCGGCGGCTATCCTGCCCAACCACTACGCGACTGGCATAAACAATCTGTCATACTTGCAAGAATGGTTAAGGAAAGAAAGTCAGGCAAATGAACGAACAAACAGCAACAACTGAAATGGGCGCAGCGGACATCCTGGATATTCTCGCCATGATCCCGCATCGCTATCCCCTGTTGCTGGTGGACAAGGTGATCGACATGGTGCCCGGCGAAAGTGCGACCGGTATCAAAAATGTCACCATGAACGAGCCTCATTTTCAGGGACACTTTCCAGGCAAACCAATCATGCCCGGTGTGATGATTGTTGAGGCCATGGCGCAAACTTCTGCAGTTCTGGTTGTGCATACCCTGGGTGATGAAGGGCGCGACAAACTGGTCTATTTCATGAGCATCGACAATGCGAAGTTTCGCAAACTGGTCGTGCCGGGTGACCGCATGTATATCTATCTGGTCAAAGAACGCCAGCGTGGTAGCGTTTGGAAGTTTTCCGCCGTTGCAAAAGTTGATGATGAAGTGGTTGCCGAAGCCACCTTCACGGCCATGATCGTCGACCCTGAGGAAGCCTGATGTCAGTTATCCATGCAACTGCGATCATTGAAGATGGTGCCGTAATCGGCGCTGATGTCGAAATTGGGCCTTATTGTTGTATTGGACCAAACGTCGTCCTGGGTGATGGGGTTGTCCTCAAATCCCACGTCGTAATCGATGGCCGCACATCCATTGGCTCCGGAGCTCAGATTTTCCCCTTTGCCTCTATTGGCCAGGTACCCCAGGATCTGAAATATGCCGGTGAACCCGCTCGTCTTGAGGTCGGTGCCAACACAATAATCCGGGAATATGTCACCATGCATATCGGGACTGAAGGTGGTGGCATGCTGACGAAAGTTGGTGACAACTGCCTGATCATGGGTTCTGCACATGTTGCCCATGACTGCATTCTGGGAAACCACGTTATTCTGGCCCAGGGCGCTTTGCTGGGGGGGCATGTCAACATCGACGATTATGCCATTCTTGGTGGTGGTGTGGCCGTGCATCAATTTGTGCGCATCGGGGCCCATGCCATGATTGGTGGAATGTCAGCAGTGGAACGCGATGTCATTCCCTATGGCTCCGTGACAGGTGAGCGGGCAGTGTTGGCGGGAATTAATCTCGTTGGCATGAAACGTCGCGGCTATGATCGTGAAAATATTCATGCCGTTCGCAACGCCTGGCCAAAGCTGTTTGATGGTGAGGCTGGTACATTGCAGGAACGGGTTGATCAGGTTTCCGGTGAATATGATGGCCTTGATGCTGTCGCCGAAATCATCGATTTCATGCGGGCCGATACGTCGCGGGCTTTTTGTCAGCCCAAAAGCGAAAGCTAGGACCTGTGGGCCGCAAACTCGGCATCATTGCCGGGCGCGGCGATTGGCCCCGCCGCCTGGCTGACGCTTGCGCCGGGCAGGGGCGTGACTGCTTTGTTATCGCCTTGAACGGGTTTTGTGAGGCTGAGTTGCTGGGGGATCTGGATCATATCTGGGTTGACCTGGGGGCTGTGGGCAAAACCTTCAAATCTCTCAAACAAAAGGGCTGTGAAGATGTTGTCATGGCCGGACCCATTGATCGGCCGTCCCTGTCCACTGTCAAACCGGATATGCGGGCCCTGAAATTGATGCCAAAATTGCTTAAGGCCCGTGGCGATGATGGTCTGCTTTCAGTCCTGGTTGAGGAATTTGAGAGCGAAGGTTTTGTCGTCGTCGGCATTGATGATGTCATGGAAGATGTTTTGGCCGAAGTCGGCGTCATGGGTCGCGTTCAGCCGGACGAGACCCAAAAGGCAGATATTCAACGCGGTATCGACGTCGTTAAAGCTCTGGGAGCTTTGGATGTGGGCCAGGCCGCCGTTGTCCAACAAGGATTTGTCCTCGGCGTTGAAGCGGCGGAAGGCACGGATGGGCTGATCGCCAGGTGTGCAAACATGCAACGACCAGGATCAGCGGCCATTTTGATCAAAATGACAAAGCCACACCAGGACCGTCGCGCGGATTTGCCAACGATTGGATTACGCACGATTGAGGCCGCCGTTCAAGCTGGCCTTGCCGGCATTGCTGTCGAAAAGGACAATGTCATTATCGTTGAACGCGAGGCTGTAATCGAAGCCGTCGATGAGGCTGGGTTGTTCCTCTACGGCGTCAGTGCTGCGACGGATTGAGGACCGGGTTTACCGATGAACAAGCGCATCATGCTGGTTGCCGGTGAAGCCTCAGGTGATGCCCTGGGTGGTCCCTTGATGGCGGCCCTGACCGCTCAATCGCATAAGCCACCTGAATATATGGGGGTGGGTGGGGAAACCATGATGGCTCAGGGGCTGACATCCCTGTTTCCAATTTCTGATCTTTCGGTTATGGGGCTGGCTGAAATTCTGCCGCGACTGCGACTGATTTTCCGGCGTCTGAAGCAAGCGGAATTGCTGGCCCGTGAACAAAAACCCGACATTATCATCACCATTGATTCGCCCGGCTTCAATTTTCGTCTTGGTCAACGGCTGAAAGACCTGGACATTCCCCTGGTTCATTATGTGGCGCCTACGGTATGGGCCTGGAAGCCAAAACGGGCCAAAAAAATAGCTGAATTTCTCGATCATCTTCTGGTGCTGTTGCCCTTTGAGCCACCATATTTTGAGATTGAAGGTCTGGCTTGCACGTTCGTTGGCCACAGTGCTGTCAGTCACCCTGAGGGAGATGGCGCTGCCTTTCGAAACCGTCACGGGATCACAGCAGATGCGGTCGTACTGGGGCTGTTGCCAGGGAGCCGCCAGGGCGAAGTAGCAAGACTGCTGCCGATTTTTGTTGAGACGGCTGAACGATTGTCGAAAGCGACCGAAAATCTTGTCGTTGTGGTTCCAGCCGTGGATCACGTTGCTGATTTAATTCGACAGGGGTTTCAGGGTAAATCGGTTGACCATGTGATTGTTGCAGCAGCTGAAAAAAGTGATGCATTGGCCGCAATGACAGGTGCATTGGCGGCTTCCGGTACTGTAACGTTGGAACTGACCCTGGCGGGAGTGCCCACGGTGGCGGCCTATCGCATGAATGCCCTGACGATGATGATTGTCAAACGCATGACCCGTGTTTCAAGCGTCTCCCTGACCAACCTGATTCTGGAGCAGGATATTATCCCTGAATATTTGCAGGAGGACTGCACAGCCGCTAATCTGGTGCCTGCGGTTCACCAGATTTTGACGGACACCGGGGAAAGACAGAAACAGACAGAGGCAGCGGAAAAAGTTGCATTGGCTCTTGGCGCAGGCGGCAAACCACCAGCGATGCGCGCAGCGGATGCCATTCTCAAATTGCTTGAAAACCAAAATGCATCGGGCGCAAATGCCTGATGATCTGAACACAACAGCAAATTAAAAAGGGCTGACAAAATGAACGATGATACACTTGATGCCAGCGGTTTCCGACTGTTGCACACGATGATCCGGGTCAAGGACCTGGAAAAATCAAAGGACTTTTATACCCGGTTTCTCGGCATGAAAGTGATGCGCGAAGCAGATAATGAAACCGGAAAATATACCGTTTGCTTCGTCGGCTATGGTGATGAGAATAAGGATCACGTTATTGAGCTGACCCATAACTGGGGCCAGGAAGAGCCCTATGATCTGGGTTCTGCTTTTGGTCACCTCGCCATCGCGGCACCTGATGTCTATGCCACCTGTGCGGCGCTTGAAAAAGAAGGCCTGAATATTCCACGCCCTGCTGGTCCCGTCATCGGTGGTACGCGTGTCATCGCTTTCATCGAAGACCCGGACGGGTACAAGATCGAGCTGGTCCAGCGCGACTGAGTCCTGTTTATGCAATACAAAGGGCGGCTGTCAGAAATGGCAGCTGCCCTTATTGTTTATCGAATAGTGTTTTTGTCAAAAAAACGGAAATGGCTGGTAATACCAGGCTCCACCAGCAACGATGACCGCAGCAAAAGCCGCCCACCGGACTCTGGTTTGTTGCCAGAGCGGGGGGCGGTTGTCATTTATGGGGGGCGAGAAAGTGCGGCGCTGGGGGGCAGGGGCCTGACCGGGGTCATTGGCTGCCTGCGGCAACGATGCCTTTCCAAGATATGAATTGCCCCGCATGGGTTCGCTCCTAGCGATCCGAAACCGGGACGTAGGAACGTTGTGTGGCACCAGTGTAGAGTTGACGGGGGCGACCGATTTTCTGGGTCGGGTCACTGATCATTTCATTCCATTGAGCCACCCAGCCCGTGGTCCGGGCAAGGGCAAACAGCACCGTAAACATGGAAGTTGGAATGCCCATGGCGCGCAGGATAATGCCGGAATAGAAATCAACGTTGGGATAAAGCTTTTTCTCAACGAAATATTCGTCTTCCAGGGCAATGCGCTCCAGCTCCATAGCCAATTCCAGCAAAGGCTCGTCACGAACACCAAGTTCGTCCAGAACTTCGTGGCAGCTTTTACGCAGAACAGTGGCACGAGGGTCATGGTTTTTGTAAACCCGATGGCCAAAGCCGAACAGACGGAAAGGGTCGTCCTTGTCCTTGGCTTTGTTGACATATTCCTGAATACGATCAACCGAGCCAATTTCTTCCAGCATATTCAGCACGGCTTCATTGGCACCGCCATGGGCTGGGCCCCAAAGGCAGGCTATGCCCGCAGCGATACAGGCAAAGGGGTTGGCACCAGAGGAGCCAGCCAAACGAACTGTCGACGTAGACGCATTCTGTTCATGATCTGCATGCAGAATGAAGATTTTGTCCATGGCACGGGCCAGAACCGGGCTGACTTTGTACTCCTCAGCCGGGACGCTGAACATCATATGCAGGAAGTCTTCAGCATAGGTCAGGTCATTGCGTGGATAGGCAAAGGGCTGGCCGATGGAATATTTATAGGCCATGGCGGCAATTGTCGGCATCTTGGCGATCATGCGATGTGATGCGATCATGCGCTGGCGCTCGTCATTAATGTCGGTGCTGTCGTGATAAAAGCTGCTGAGGGCGCCAACAACGCCACACATGATTGCCATGGGGTGGGCATCACGACGAAAGCCGAGGAAAAACCGGTGAAGCTGTTCATGCAGCATCGAATGATAAGTGATGTTGTGGACGAAATCGTCTTTTTCTTCTTTGTTGGGCAGCTCACCATGCAGAAGCAAATAACAGACTTCCGGGAAATCACTTTGGTCAGCCAGTTCATCAATGGCATAACCGCGATACAACAACACACCTTCATCACCATCGATATACGTGATAGCGGATTCGCAACTTGCCGTCGAAACAAAACCGGGGTCATAAGTGAAACGGCCAGTCTGGCCATAAAGCTTGCAGATATCGACAACTTCCGGGCCAATGGTCCCGTGAAGTACCTGCATCTCGATGCTATCTCCGCCTGCGCTATCGGTCATTGTGACCGACTTGGCAGAATCAACCGTTGCCTTTTCTGAGGCCATGTTTCGTCCTTCCTGCTTTATTATTTTACCATATGGCTGTCGCCATAATCTGACCAAGTGGCAACCGACAGAATACGGGGCCACCCGAGTTAAAAAGATTATACTTGTTTTTGGCCGCTGTGGGAAACGACCTCGCCGGATTTAAGCCGGTTTATTGCTGATATCAGCTATCCGGGCAAGGCTTTCATCCTGTCCCAAAATCATCAAAACATCAAAGATTCCGGGGGTTTTGGCCCGCCCTGTGAGGGCCGCTCGTAAAGGCTGGGCAATGACGCCGAATTTAATGTCCCTGTCTGTGGCAAACTGACGCACGCAGGCATCTACAGCTTCGCGGGTCCAATCCTCAAGAGCCGCCAGTAACGGGCTTATTTCTGCCAGTAAACCGGGCGCATCTCCGGCCACCGCGGTCGCAGATTTATCATCCATTGTCAGGGGTCGAGAGTCTGTCAAAAACAATGCATTTTCAATGAGTTCCGGGATAGATTTAGCACGTTCCTTCAAGGCCGGCATGGCCGACGTCAGGCGCTCGATATCAACGGGTTCAAGGTCCCTGCTTGCTGCCGTCGTCAGACCCGGCAAAGCCAGGTCCAGCAGGGTCTGATCGTCGCTCTGGCGCATATAATGGCCATTAACGTTGTCCAGTTTCTTGAAGTCGAAACGTGATGGTGATTTGCCGAGGCCATCAACATCAAACCATTCGATAGCCTGTTCCGTTGAAATGAATTCATCATCGCCATGAGACCAGCCGAGACGCAGTAAATGGTTGCGGATGGCTTCCGGCAGATACCCCATATCCCGATAGGCGTCGATACCCAACGCACCGTGTCGCTTGGACAATTTTGCGCCATCTGCGCCGTGAATAAGGGGGATATGGCCAAAGACTGGTATGTCCCAATCCATGGCCTTGTACAGTTGTATTTGCCGGGCGGCATTATTCAGGTGATCATCACCGCGCATAATGTGGGTAATACCCATGTCATGGTCGTCAACAACGACAGACAACATATAGGTTGGGCTGCCGTCTCCGCGCAGCAAAACCATGTCATCCAACTGGTCATTACGAAATTTCACGCTGCCCTGGACCTGGTCTTCAATTAATGTTTCGCCCTGGCGCGGCGCTTTCAGTCGCACAACAGGGTCAATGCCTTCTGGCGCTTCTGACGCATCGCGATCCCGCCAGCGTCCGTCATACATGATTGAGCGGCCTTCAGCCTTGGCCGTCTCGCGCATTTCTGTCAGCTCTTCCGGGGTGCAGTAACAATAATAAGCGTTGCCTTCAGCCAACAGTTGACTGGCAACTTCGGCGTGACGTCCGGCCTGTTTCGACTGGTAAACGATCTCGCCGTCCCAATCCAGTCCCAGCCATTTCATGCCATCAACAATGGCTTCCATGGCTTCCGGGGTTGAGCGGGCCCGGTCAGTGTCTTCAATGCGCAGGCGGAATTGACCACCATGGTGGCGGGCATACAGCCAGTTAAACAGGGCAGTACGGGCACCACCAATATGCAGGAAGCCGGTGGGTGAGGGGGCAAAACGCGTTATCACGGTCATTTGGGCAGATAAATCCGGTGTTATTGAAGAAAGTCAGCAAATTCCGGCCCAGATCACTGCATATCTCTGTATGCCGCGCATTTGTCGAGGGCGCGTCCAGACGGGCACTGTTTAGCACATCCTCTTATGAGGTGCGACAGCTGGCTATTTTTTTAACGGGCACGTGCTTTGAAACCGAGGGAGCGATGAACTGACAAATCCAATTCGGGGCTTATCCCGGACTTTGAACATCCTGATCAAACCAGGCTCTGATCTGACAGGGTTTATGACCCAGACAATGAACCGGCAGGCGCTCTGGCTGCCGGTGGCTTTTGGCTGCGGTATAGCGCTCTATTTCTCCCTGCGTCTTGAGCCCCCGGTCTGGCTGGTGCCTGCGGTTTTCGTGGGCTTGTCAGTGCTGGTTTACATTGTTCGCCATAAACAGTTTTTGGTCATACTGACAATCCTGGGGCTTTTTGTTTCTGCCGGTTTTGGGGTTGTGCAATGGCGGGCCCATGACCTTGCGGCACCGGTCCTGGCACGTAAAATGCCTGCAGTTGAACTGACGGGAACGATCAGCAACATCGACTTACGCAAGAACGGCGTGCGTCTGACCCTGGAACAACTGTTGATCCCAAGGCTGGATCCCGCAGAGACACCCGCGAAGATCCGTATCACGTCGCGTATTGACCAGCCGCATATTCGGCCTGGCGATCAAGTGAAGGTGAGGGCCGTTCTTATGCCACCGCCGGAAGCCGCCATGCCTGGTGGTTTTGACTTTGTCCGCAAAGCCTGGTTTCAGCAAATTGGTGCCGTTGGGTATACAATCAGCAAAGCCAAAGTCACCGGCACAGCAGAAGAGAGCCATTGGCGGCGCAACGTTGCCGATATTCGGCAACGCGTCACCCAACGCATTTTGCGGGCTTTTCCGGAAGATTATACTGCGGGCAATCTGGCAGCTGCCTTGATGACGGGTCATCGTGGCGGGGTTCCAAAAGAAGTTGTACAGGCGTTGCGGGACGCCGGACTTGCTCATTTACTGGCCATATCCGGTTTGCATATAGGCTTGTTGGCGGGGCTGATATTTTTCACCAGTCGCGCGATCATGGCCCTGATCGAACCGCTGGCCCTGCGCCATCCCATAAAAAAATATGCAGCTTTTTTGGCCCTTGCGGGTGCCTTTGCTTATTTATTGATGACCGGGGCGACAATACCGACGCAGCGGGCGTTCTTGATGACAGGGCTTGTGTTGGTCGCAGTGATGCTCGACCGACGGGCTTTGTCCATGGGCCTTGTTGCCTGGGCCGCCGGAGCGGTGTTGTTTCTATCCCCTGAGAGTTTGACCGGGCCTGGTTTTCAGATGTCCTTTGCAGCGGTCGTTGCCTTGATCGCTGTATATGAACGCAGCCAGGCGCGCCTGGCGGCCTGGCGGCAGGGGCAGGGGTTTGGCCGACGAATATTATTATATGTTCTGGGCGTTTCTCTGACGACAGTTGTCGCCAGCTTGGCCACATCACCTGTTGCCATCGCGCATTTCGGCCGTCTTGCCGCCTGGGGCCTGGCAGCAAACCTGATTGCTGTCCCGGTGATGGCCTTGTGGATCATGCCGTGGGCATTGGCAGCATTTGTTTTAATGCCTTTCGGTCTTGAGCATCTGGCTCTCGTTCCCATGGGTGTCGGAATTGAAGTGATGGTGGAAGTGGCCCGGACGGTTGCAGCATGGCCGGGGGCCGTTCAGGTGCTGCCCGCCATGCCAAGTTATGCTTTGGCCCTCATGGCTTTGGGTGGGCTTTGGCTTTGTTTGGTTCGCCCGGCGAAAGCCAATAAAACTGGTCTTCTAGCTGGGATTGCGGTTATCAGTATGGGGTTGGGATTGTGGTATATGGCTACGCCACCCGTGGTGATGATCGATGGCGACGGCCGTTTGTACGGCATGGTGACGGCGGATGGACGGTTACGGGTCAATAACCGGCGGGATAGCTTTACCTTGCGGACCTGGCTGGCCGGGCAGGGTCTGGCCAAGGCTGACAGTCTGCATACAAAGAGCCGGAAAGGCAGCGGCAGCGCCACAAGGGATCAGGATTTGCGTTGTGATTCTTTGGGTTGTTTGTATCAACGACAGGGCCGGACTGTTGCTGTCGTAAATGATCTGCGAGCCCTGGCGGAAGATTGCAAAACAGCCAACGCAATTGTCAGCTCATTGCCATTGCGAAAAAACTGTTTGCAGCCACAAATCCGGATTGACCGCTTTGATTTGTGGCGCAGGGGTGCCCATGCCTTGTGGATTTCGGATGACGGTCAGATGACCATGCAGTCCGTCGCCAGCGAGCGGGGGCAAAGACTATGGACACCTGAAAGACAGAGAAATCCTGAAAAACAAGAACCAGGCAAGCCAAAATACGCAGCCCGTTCAAATAGCAACCGACTTTTAGCTGTCAAATAGAGAAGGTATCAATACTGGCGCAATAGTCCCGCCAGCTTGCCCTGCACCTGCACCCGGTCGGGACCAAAAATACGGGTTTCGTACTCAGAGTTGGCTGCTTCCAGCGCGACCGAATTTCCCTTACGGCGAATGCGCTTCAGGGTAACTTCCTCACCATCCACCAGCGCCACAACTATGACCCCGTTTTCAGCTGTTTCACCACGTTCAATGATCACTGTATCACCGTCCATGATACCCACATCAACCATCGAATCACCGGCGACTTCGAGGGCATAATAATCGCCCCGACCCAGCATGCCACCGGGGACATCGATCATATTATTTTGATCGCGCAGGGCTTCAATCGGTGTACCGGCGGCGATCTTGCCATAAAGTGGCAAACTCACACTCTCTGGCCCTGGCTCAACTTCGGTCACCCGCTGACCAAATTCGCCCTGGATGACGCTGGGTGAAAATCCCGTCTGTCCAGAAACTGGCGGTGGCGGTGACCCAACTGTTTCTGGCAGCTTGATGACCTCCAGCGCCCGCGCCCGATGGGGAAGGCGACGAATAAAGCCACGTTCTTCAAGGCCTGTAATCAGTCTGTGGATGCCGGACTTGGACCGCAATCCCAAGGCATCTTTCATTTCATCAAAGGAAGGAGAGACACCATTTTGTCGCAGATGGTCATGAATGAACAAAAGAAGTTCGTGTTGTTTTCGCGTCAGCATAGCCCCTCGCCATCATTTACCTAGATTACCTATTCGGTCAGATAATCGGATCATAAAATCTGATCAAACAGTCCAATCAAACAGTCCAATCATACCGTCATTCAGACGCGTAACGCGGGAATAAATCTCTACGCTACGCAGAAAATTCAACCTCTCAATTACCTGGTTGTGAGAGTTTTCCCCAGATATTGTGATGGGGAACAAAAGCAAAACATTATCTATGTTCTACTTTGGTTCTCATGGGGGGTCAAGCGGAAAAATGACGATCAAGACAAAATTTGTCCACAGGACATCTGTTTACCACTAACCATGAATAATGTTACTACCATTCACATGGGTAATTTTAAAAAGCCATGAGCGCTTCAAAACGCGCCGGTGAAAATCGCGATGGCGAAAAACGCGGTTATCATCATGGTAATCTGGCTGAGGCTTTGGTTCAGGCGGCTCTTGATCTGATCGCCAAGGTTGGCCCTGCCGGATTCAGCTTCGCGGAAGTTACTCGTGCCGTGGGCGTTAGTCCGGCGGCCCCCTATAGGCATTTCAAGGACCGTGAAGCACTGATGGCCGCCATTGCGAGCCGTGGCTTTGACAAGTTTGCCGAGGCCTTGGCAAAGGCCTGGAAAGATGGCAAGCCGGATGCACTGTCGGCTTTTAAAAATGTTGGTCAGGCGTATCTGGCTTTTGCCCGCAAGGAACCAGCCTATTTCGCGGCCATGTTCGAGGCCCGGTTATCGCCGGGCAGTACCCGTGAGTTAACCCAGGCTACGGAACGCGCCTTTGGTGTTCTGCGCCAGGCTTGTGACGCTCTTATCGAAGGTTTGCCAGATGGAAAGCGCCCGCCGTCACTCATGATGGCGCTGCACGTCTGGACCATGTCACACGGCATTGCTTCGCTTTTTGGACGTGGTGATGCTGCCCGCCGGGCGATTCCCATGACCCCGGAAGAGCTGCTGGAAGCCAATATTCTGATTTATCTGGATGGCCTTGGTTTGAGCGACAATTGATCTGAAGTCGGACGAACATCACTTTTTTGGAAATAACACCTTGATGCTGGACGACATGCTCCCCATCTTCAATAATGTAAATAACATTTACATGAGGATATGATGGACATAGTCAACAAACTGGATGAACACGGAAAGGGTGCCTGGATCGGTGTGATGATCCTCAGCTTTATCCTTTTCTGGCCTGCCGGACTGGCAATCCTGGCTTACTTATCATGGAGCGGACGAATGAAATGCTGGAAGATGGGACGCCGCAAATGGCGCAATCACGGTGGACACCACCACAATCACTACAACGCAGCCACAAGCGGGAACGCGGCTTTCGATGACTACCGCCAGGAAACGCTAAAACGCCTGGAAGAAGAACAGGTGGAATTCGAAGGTTATCTGGAGCGCCTGCGTCAGGCCAAGGACAAGTCAGAGTTTGACCAGTTCATGGACGATCGCCGCAACGCCCCGCCACCCCCGGAAGGGCCGGAGCCCTCTGCAAACGCCTGATGACGAAGGCCGTCACTTGCTAATCCGCTCGGGCAATTATCGGTGACAAACAAAACAAGGGTGACACGCTATTCCAGCGTGTCACCCTTTATTTGTAGCCAGGTTCCTTCGGAAGTTTAGTCGGTGCGACTTGTAACTTCCAGCAGGTGATAACCAAACTGGGTCTTTACAGGACCCTGAACGTCGTTGACGTCAGCGCTGAATACGACCTTGTCGAATTCCGGGACCATCTGGCCGGGGCCGAAAGAACCAAGATCACCGCCCTGGGCGCTTGATGGGCATGAAGAATGTTCACGGGCCAGATCGGCAAAGTCTTCGCCACCGGCAATTTTGGTTTTAAGCTCTTCGCAGAGGGCTTCGTCGTCAACGAGAATGTGTCGTGCAGTGGCTTGAGCCATTGGTTTGCTCCTGTGGAAATAAAGGGAATTTTACTTAACCGCAGTTATTAACCGGGTTCAGCCCGTTGGGCAACCATTCAGGCAGCAGAAATTGGCAGCAGAGTGTGGTGCTGTTGATTTGCCTATTGCCCTCTGGGGCACTCGGCATCACGAACCCGAACGTTGGTGACGAAGCGGCTCTTTTTGTCTGTATAGATATAAAGATAAGATGCGCCTTCTTTCAGCAATTTGCGCACGACGGGGTGCTGACAGGCTTGATCCGTCAACACTTTCCTTTGCAGGCTGTACCATTTCGGCGGAATGTGCTGCTTCAGGGTGTTTAACTGAAAAGCATATTTCGCCACCTTTCCCACGGCCTGAACCGAAACAAGTGTCGTATGCTCATCAACCCGCACCGGCAATCTGGCCTGTAGTCGCCCAACCGCCGCAGCAACTGTCTCAGCCACCTGATCAGCGAGCGCTGTACGGGTCTGGACAGTGAACAGTAAACACAGGAACAGCGGCGCAATTGTCGCCAAAATCCATCTGGTTTTCATGTCAGGTTCCTGTTTCAACCGGAATATTCATGACACCAGATTACAACAGAATGATGTCATATTGATTAATAGTTGATCCGGGATGGCGAACCGGGCTCGAAGAAGTTTGTTTGTTGTAAAACAGACGATATCAGTCATTGTACATCCAATACGCGACCGCTCACCGAGGCCTTCGCCCAGATGGACCCAGTCCCGGTCTTGCACTAACATTTACATCCGGCCACTCAAAAGGGGGGCTATTATTACACGTATTTAGGTATATAGTTACGTATGTAATAATTCAAAACTAAAAACTGTCACAGACGTGCAAACAGGTGGATGATGCAGCAACGGGCCGAGGAAAAGTGGGTAACTTGTTTCGAACAGGTCTTTGAAATGAGTGGTGTCGGGGCAGGTGATCTGGTGGGTATCCTGTCAGAATCCCTTTCACGACCAGTGTTGGTCGAACTTGCGGATCGCGGTCTGCAACGACGTGGTGCAAGAGTTTTTCATATCCAGGTGCCAACGCCGTCGCTGACGGAACCTGTACCGGTAAGATCAACCGGGTCAACCACGGCCTTTGAAGGCTACGATGATCTGCTGTCGGGACTTGGTAATTGTTCTCTGGTGGTGGACTGCACGGTTGAAGGTTTGCTACACGCGAAGGAACGCGATGTCTTGTTGCAGGCGGGCACACGCGTCTTCATGATTTCCAACGAACATCCTGAAATCCTCGAACGCTGTATGCCGGACCAGGCTCTTCAGCCCCGTGTTGATCTGGCTCTGTCGACCTTGTCCAGTGCACGTGAAATGCGGGTTACGTCATCTGCTGGAACGGACCTGGTGGTGAATGTCACGGATGCGCCGACGCGCGGCGGTGCCGGGTTTCTCGGTCCTGATGACAAAGTCGCTTACTGGCCTGCCGGTCTGTGCCTGTGTTTCCCCCTGCAAAACAGTGTGAACGGCACTGTAGTGCTGGACGTCGGCGATGTGAACCTGACTTTCAAACGGTACGTGGAGTCGCCGGTTACATTCCGCATTGAAAATGACTATGTCACTGCCATCGAAGGCACCGGCCTGGATGCAGAATTGTTGCGCTCCTATTACGCAGGCTGGAACGATCCGCTGGCTTATACGGTATCGCACGTCGGCTGGGGTCTTAATCCCGGCGCCCGCTGGGATGCCCTGGTAATGTATGACAAGGACCAGACCAACGGCACAGAATTGCGCGCCCTTGAAGGCAGCTTCCTGTTTTCAACCGGGGCCAACGACTTTGCCGGGCGCTATACGGCCTGCCATTTTGATTACCCCATGCGTAACTGTGATGTGTCGCTGGACGGTGTGGCTGTGGTGGAAAAAGGAAGGCTGGTGTCGTGACGGTACCGTCTTATCTGCCCGGCAAGCCCGCCCTTGCCTATGACCGAACCGGGCAGGGCCCGGCTGTAATCTTTCTGCACGGTATTGGCGGCAACCGGTCAAGCTGGCGGACACAAGGTGAAGCGCTCTCCGGTCATTTCACGACGATCGCCTGGGACGCGCGGGGGTATGGTGCATCCGATGATTATGACGGACCGTTGGATTTTGCCAGTTTTGCCGCCGATCTGGTCCGGCTGCTGGACCACCTGAAGATTGAAAAGGCACACCTTGTGGGGCTGTCCATGGGGGCCCGCATCCTGATGGACTTTTTCCCCAACCACGGCGAGCGGGCCGCGACAATGACTCTGTGCGACTGTTTTTCCGGCTTTGAAGCAACACTCACTCCCGACAAACAAGCCGAATTCATTCGCCTGCGCCAGAAACCCTTGCTGGAGGGCAAAAGCCTTGCAGAAATGGCACCGGCTCTGGTTAAGTCGCTGGTCGGGCCAAACTGTTCCGACGACGGTCGAGCTGCATTGACTGAAAGTATTCTGGCCCTGCACGTTGAAAGCTATTTAAAAACCATTGCAGCCAGTGTTGGTTTTGATCGCAGCAATGATGTCTCGGCGATTGATGTGCCTGTGCAATTGATCTACGGCGAACATGATCGACTGACACCACCTGCCATCGGTGAAACCCTGCTCGAAAAAATTGCCGATGCCCGACTGGGTATTGTCGAAGACGCTGGCCACCTCAGCAACCTGGAACAGCCTGACCGGTTCAACGGCATCCTGGCCCCGTTTCTGGACCAACACGCGAGTCTTGCAACGAGCCTGACGTTATAACAATGAAAGACGAATGATGCTTTTTACGATCTTGATGATGGACAAACCCGAAAGTGCTGACTTGCGCCAGGCCACCGGCGCTGCACATCGTGACTACATGATGGCGAATACAGATGGTATGCGCCTGGGTGGGCCCTTGCTGGCACCGGACGGTGAAACCGTGAATGGCAGTATGGCCATCAAGGAATTTACCGACCGTAAGGCGGCAGAAAAATTCGTGGCGAACGAGCCGTACAACAAGGCCGGTTTGTTTGAGACGGTGATCATCCGGCCTTTCAAGGCAGTCGTTGATCAGCCGTCAGACAATTGACAAGGTGAGAGAGTAACAAGCGCATGAAACGGGTACCTGTATTGATTTGTGGTGGCGGTTCGGTGGGACTGTCATTGGCCGCTGAACTGGGCTGGCGCGGTGTTGAATGCCTGACAGTGGAGCGCATGGACGGCCTGAATATGCATCCGCGTGCCAACGCTGTGGCAAACCGGACAATGGAATATTATCGCCGCTGGGGCATTGATGGTGCCATTTCGGATGCCGGTGTGCCGCCGGATCTGCCCGCAAACTATTATTATATAACGACCCTGGCCGGGCGTATCTTACATGGTATTAACCTGCCGCCCTTTCGCGAGCTGAACAAACTGGCCGCCGCCAAGGGTGGATATGCCGCCAGCGAACACGGTTGGTCCCCTTACCTGAAAACCATTACCGGCCAACACGAAGTTGAAAAGGTGTTACTGGATTACGTGCAATCGCGCGAAAGCATCGATTTCCGTTTTGGCTATGAATTACGCAGTTTTGAGGATACTGGCGATGGTGTTGTCTGTCGTATTGCCAGAACCGGCGAAGTGGCGGAAGAGGAAGTTCTTTGCGATTATCTGGTGGGCTGTGATGGTGGCAAGTCCATGATTCGGCGCGAACTGGGCATTGACTTGAAAGGGCGCTCAAACCTGGCGGACTTTGTTTCTTTCTATTTCCGGGCGCCGGAACTTATGCAATGTCATGATTTTGGCCATGCCAATATCTTTTTCCCGCTGCACCGCGATCACCGTGGATTTTTACTGAACTGGGATGGTGGCACGACTTTTACCTATCACGTGATCCTGGATGAAGGCACGGACTGGCGCGACGTCGATGCCGTCAAAGCGGTGCAAGGCCTTGTGGACCAGGAAACACCGGTTGAAGTTATTTCGACGCAACCCTGGACCGCGCATGCCCTGGTCGCGGAACAATATGGCAAGGGCCGTGTTTTCCTGGCCGGTGATGCTGCTCACTTGTTCACACCAACGGGCGGCTTTGGCATGAATACAGGTGTCTCGGACGTAATCGACCTTGGCTGGCGATTGCAGGCAGGATTGGAAGGCTGGGCAGGCTCTGGTTTGTTCGACAGTTATACTCAGGAACGCCAGCCCATCGGCGTGCGCAATACGTCAGAAGCCGCGGACTGCTTTGACCGTTTGTTTGCTGTCATGCAAGAAGGGGATGATCTGGATGATGACGGCCCCATCGGGGATGAAGTCCGTAGCCGCCTCAAGGGATTGATTGAACAGCAAGAGAAACTGATCGTTTCCTCTGGAACACTGCTTGGTTATCGCTATTCCGATTCCGCAATTGTTGTGCCCGATGGATCTCCAGAACCAGACGACCATCCGCGCAACTATGTGCCAACGGCCCGGCCTGGCCACCGTGCGCCGCATCTCTGGTTGCAGGATGGCCGCTCAATCCTCGACCTGTTCGGGGCCGGATTTACCCTGCTGATCTTTGCGCCAGCCGGATCAGAAGCCAATATCTCTCCCCTGATTACGGCGGCCACTGCCGCTGGTTTACCGCTCAGTGTTTCGCTGGTTGAAGATGCCGCTGCTGCCACGCTTTACGAGGCCAGTTACGTTCTGGTCCGCCCGGACCTGATGGTCGCGTGGCGCAGCGATACACCACCCGACAACGCCGCTGACATCATTGAACGGGTGCGAGGAGCTGCCCAGGTTCTGGTTACAAATTAGGTTCCAGCTACTGGTGGGTGGGGTATTGCCATATCAATTTGCCTTCACCCAATCGCCTTCGCCGCATCCAGCCCGGCGAACATGGAGCTTTTGTAGAGGTGGTCATAAAGGCGATCACGGTCTGAGGTAATAGCTTGCAAGTCTTTTAATAATTCAGCGCGTTTGGCGGGGTCTTTCTCGGCCATGCGTTTGCGGTTTTTGTCGGCTTGCACCAGGATCTGGTTATAGGCCACGGGCTGGCGTTGTCGGGTGTATTGGTCAAGCAAATCTGCCTTGGCTCCGTTCCAGACGGTGGTCAGTTTTTCGACCAGGTTGAAGGCATCGTGGACGCCACCGTTCATACCCATACCGCCGGACGGGCTGTTGAGGTGCGCAGAATCCCCGGCCATCAAGACCCGGCCATGAACATATTCCTTGATGATGCGCTGGTGCACGCGATAGGGGCGGCGGTCGATGATATCGAAGCGATCATGGCCCGGCATGATCTGGCGTAACTGGCCTTGCACCCGTTCGTCCGAGGCGGCGTCTTCCATGCTCAGGTCGGGATTGTAATAAAGACTGCATCGCCAGAAGCCTTTCAGGCGCAGCAGGGAAAAATTGCCAGAGGCGCTCCAACAATAATTGACATTCGATAGCCCCTCCAGATGCTCGTGAAAGGGAAAGGACGTCGAGGCCAGCACCGTGGTTTCCGGATAGGTCTTGCCATCAAATTCAAGCTGCAACAGATCCCGAATTTTGCTGCCGGCACCATCTGCTGCAATGACGTATCTTGCCCGCATATCAACAGTATCCTGGTTCTGACCAATCATAAGTTTCAGGGTCACACCATCGCTGTCCTGTGATAATCCGGTTACGCGATGGCCAAAGCGAAAGTCAACATTGCCATCCCGCACCAGTTTGTCACGGATGATCCGGCAAAGCTTTGCTTGCTCGCATTGCAGACGATAGGGGTGGGCTGTGACATCTGCCAGAACCGACATATCAAAGACGGCTTTGTCGCCGGTTTCGTGCATACGAATTTGCCAGGTGGGGCAGGTCAGCCCCTCAGCCAGCAGTTGCCCGGTAACACCATATGCATCGAGCATGTCCAGCGTCGGTGGATGAAAGGTCGAGGCTCGAAGATCATCACTGATGTCGTCCTCGGCTTCGACAATCGTAACTGGAATTTTTGCCTCGGCCAGCAGCATTGCCGCCACGAGGCCCACCGGTCCGGCACCGGCTATGATAATCCGATCATCTGTTTGCAAACTGTTTACTCCATGGGCCGATACGTTTGTCTCAATCTGTTTATCCCGGTACGATCTGTTTGTAGAGAGCTGACACTGGAATATTGTATGACTGAAGATACCGGACTTGAATACGCCCCCAAAGGCTTGATCGGGGTTTTGACGCCCCAGGCCAATACAACGGTCGAGCCGGAATATGCCATCTGGATGCCGTCTGGCTTTTCCTGGATCAATGCCCGCATGACCAGTAATAAGGCAGAAATCGCGGATCGTTTGGTCGATTATACAGATGCCCTGGATGATCATATGAAGCAGTTCGCCAATGCGCCGGTGCAATCGGTGGCCTTCGGTACCACGGGCGCGTCCTATCTGATCGGGCATGAGCGTGAAGACCAGATGATTGCAGAATTTCAGGACCGCTATGGCATTCCCCTGGTGATGGCAGCAACGGCGATCTGTTCGGCGCTTGCTCTGTTGGGGGCCCGTCGTATCGGCCTCGTCAGTCCATACCCGCCGGGCCTGACCGAAAAAAGCATCGAATACTGGCAGTCTCGCGGGCTGGAAGTTGTCACGGTTTCCAGCGCCTGGGATGACCAGGGGGCCTTTCATCCGATCTATGCCCTGACGGGCGCGCCGGTCTCTGCGGCTTTGGAGCCGTTGTTGTCGCGCGATGATCTTGACGCCATTCTTTTGTTAGGCACAGGCATGCCCACCGTCCGGCCGATCCAGGCGGCGCGGGACAAAACCGCCACGCCGATTATTTCCTGCATGCTGGCCCTGGTCTGGGCGTCGGTCGCGGCGATTGATCCGGCGCACGACACAGCGACGGCACTCAAGTCATGGCTGGCGGGAGATCACTGGCGTGCCGACTGATTTTGAAGGCACGGTTTTCGAACCCGATGCCAATGCCCGTATTGTCTCGCTGGTTCCATCGCTGACGGAACTGGTTTTTGATCTGGGCTTGGGCACACACCTGGTTGGACGCACACATTATTGTGTGCATCCGGCAGACAAGTTGACGGCTGTCCCCAGCCTGGGCGGCACCAAGAAGATCAAGATGGATCGACTGGCGGAAGTTGGGGCCACTCATGTGCTGGTCAATGTCGACGAAAACCCTAAAGAACTGGCGGCTGAGATCGCCGCTACCGGGATCAAAGTCGTCGTCACCCACCCCAACGGTCCGGAAGATAATCCAGCACTTTATCGATTGATCGGAGAGCTTTTCGGCGCAAAAGACGCGGCAGAAGACATGTGCAAACGGTTCGACGACGCCCTCGCAGACCTGAAAGCGGCGACCTTGAACGCGCCGACAAAACGCGTGCTCTATCTGATATGGAAAGACCCCTGGATGACCATCAGCCAGGATACCTACATTGCCAACACACTTCAACTGATCAACTGGCAAACGGCGGGTAGTGACCCAGACAACCGCTATCCTGAAATTGATATGGCGCGAATTATTCTTGAAGCTGACCTGGTGCTATTTTCCACCGAACCCTATGCCTTTACGGAAAATGATCTCATCGAATTTTCCAGTTCCTTCCCGGATACACCCGCACAACTCATCGACGGCGAAATGACCTCATGGTACGGCAGCCGGGCGATTGAAGGGTTGCGATATTTGCAAAATATTGGGGAAAATCAATAACATACAATAGTATATAAAATAGAGAAAATATTTATAGTACTATCCTAATAAGTGTGTAATCGTTACTCTGTCCTGTAGCTGACGGAATTGATCTGTCATCTAACAGGGAGAGCGATATGGGAAAGAAGACAGGGTTCATCCTGATTGTTGCAGGTGTATTGATCGGGGCCGCTGCCATCGCCGGATCTTTTCTGGCCACAGACCATCATCACAGCGGCAATCAAATAGTTGGTCATGGCGGCGGCCTTGATTCCTGTGGCGGTCACACCAATCATAAAACCGGCCGCTATCACTATCACCGCGGGCCCTTCTGCTGAGGCCTTAACGAACATTAATTAGTGCCAGGCACTAATTAACGAAATACCACTTAACAGGTATGGTACGCCATGCTTGAAGCCCGGAAACTTTCTCGTCTGACACTTGGTCCTGTGGATTTATCCCTGGAGGCGGGGGAAGTCGTGGCGCTGCGTGGGGCGTCCGGGTCAGGCAAGACATTGTTGATGCGAGCCCTGGCAGACCTTGATCCGTGTCGTGGCGACGTTCTCCTGGATGATGTTGAACGCAGGGCTTTTTTTGCACCGGATTGGCGCAAGGCTGTGGCCTGGGTCCCGGCGGAGGCGGGCTGGTGGTCCGACACAGTTATTGAGCATTTCACAGATTGGCAGGTGGCGCTGCCTTTGATAGAGGAACTGGGGCTGTCGCCAGACTGTGGCGGCTGGCAGGTCTCGCGTGCCTCAACAGGCGAGCGTCAGCGTCTGGCGCTGGTGCGGGCCATTTCCCAACAGCCAAAAGTCCTGTTGCTGGATGAGCCGACGTCGGGCCTGGATCGCCAATCTGTTGCTCAGGTCGAAACACTGATTGCCAGATTGGCAGGTGCGGGAGCATCCGTTCTCTGGACCACCCATGACGAAGACCAGGCAGCACGTGTGGCTTCACGTGCCTTGTTGATCGAGAACGGCAAGTTGGCGGCTGCGGCATGAATTATGTTCAGCTTGAATATACGGACCTGGCGCTGGCGTCTTTGCTGGTATTGGCCAATGCAGGATTATCCCTTGTCCTGAACTTAGGGTTAGCCCGACGCATGTTGTTGGCAACTTTGCGCATGGTGGTGCAATTGTCATTGGTTGGGCTGGTCTTAAAGTCACTATTTGCTGTGGCCTCACCCTGGCTGACGGGTCTGGTCGCTGTCACCATGATCCTCTTTGCCGGGCGCGAGATTATGGCGCGACAGGAAAGGCGATTCGATGGCTTGTGGTCCTATAGTCTGGGAACGGGCAGCATGCTGTTTGCAGCCTCCCTCGTAACGATCTTTGCCTTGACCGGTCCGGTGCGGCCCGATCCCTGGTTTGATCCACGTTACGCCTTGCCACTGCTGGGGATGATTCTCGGCAATACCATGACTGGCATCAGTCTGGGCCTGCATACCCTGACCACCGGTCTGGTGCGTGATCGGGCAGGGGTCGAAGCCCAACTGGCGCTGGGGCACAGTCGCAATGAAGCTTTCCGGCCGATTGTGCAGGCAGCCTTGACCAGTGCCTTGATGCCCATTGTCAATTCCATGGCGGCAACCGGACTGGTGTCATTGCCTGGCATGATGACGGGGCAAATTTTGGCAGGCGTTGATCCGGCAGAGGCCGTCAAATATCAAATCCTGATTATGTTCCTGATTGCCGGTGGCACATCTCTGGGGGCCGTCGTTGCTGTTCTGGGCGGGGCCTGGCGTTTGAGTGATCAACGTCACCGACTGCGGCTGGATCGCCTGAAATAATCAAAACAGGTGCTTGTCTTGTTGCGCTACGCCCTTACTTTTTAAATGAGCAAAAACAGAAAGCCAAAAGAACATGATTGATCTTTATACCTGGGGCACGCCGAACGGTCAAAAGGCCGCCATTATGTTGGAAGAAGTGGGGCTGCCTTATCAGGTGTTCCCCATCAATATCGGTGCAGATGAACAGTTCCATCCCGACTATGTCGAGCTCAGCCCATGGAGCAAAATCCCGGCGATTGTAGATCATGACCCCCAGGGTGGTGGTGAGGCGTATAATGTTTTTGAATCCGGCGCCATACTGATGTATCTGGCAGAAAAGACCGGCAAGTTAATGCCTGATGATGTGCAGGGCCGATACAATGTGACGCAATGGCTGATGATGCAGATCGGCGGATTTGGACCTTTGATGGGTCAATTGGGTCACTTCGAAATGTTCGCCAAGGAAGATATCCCGTACGCCAAAAAAAGGTACCGTACAGAAGTGGACCGGTTACTGGGCGTACTGGAAGACCGCCTGGACGTAACACAATATATGGCCGGTAATGATTATTCGATTGCCGATGTGGCGACTTTTCCGTGGGTTCGATATGCCGACAAGGTTGGATTTGACTGGGCAGAATTCCCCAATACAAAACGTTGGGTCGATTCCATTGAAGCCCGTCCGGCTGTGCAAAAAGGCCTGGATGTTATTTAAGACCGACGGGAAGTTTATATGACTGAAGAATTGTTAAATCGGCCAGCGGTCAAGCGCGTTACTGAATGCCTTGTCGCAGCAGGCTCTGCGGCAAAAGTCATTGTGCTGTCGGATACAGCCCGCACTGCGCAAGATGCGGCCTCTAGCCTGAATTGCGAACTGGGGGCGATTGTGAAATCGCTGGTTTTTGCGATTGGCGGGCAACCTGTAATGGCCTTGGTGGCAGGTGACAGACAATGCAACACCAAGGCGTTGCCGGCGGCATTGGGCATGACAGGCAAGGTAAGGCGGGCAGATGCTGACGTGGTGCGCGAGATTACCGGGTTTTCAATCGGCGGCGTGGCACCGGTGGGACATCTGAACGACATCCCGCTGGTGATCGATCAAAGTCTCGAACGTTTTGAGGTTGTTTACGCAGCAGCTGGTCATCCGCATTGCGTCTTTGCGACCAGTCCCAAGGAACTGTCGACCCTCACCGGGGCCGATATCAGTTCACAAATCGCTTTCGAGCCGTCGAGTTAAACAAACCGACTAGACTGGTGTAATGTTGCCGTTTCAGGCAGCGGGGCCTGCTGAGGCAATCTGTTTTGGAACGCTTTCCCAAGCTTGGCCGCTGGCAACGACACAAGACATACCGTCGGTTTTTGTCATCAGGATTGTCCAGCTGCCTTTCATGGACGTTAATACTTCGATGACAGCGCCGTTATTGATCAGGCCGATACCCGAAGTGGTTTCCTTGTAGGTTGCGTCCAGACGTGTGACGAATTCGGCGCGTTTGCCACAAACCTGCTGTGCCTCTGCGACAGAGGTAAATGATGTGGCCATTAATGCGACGACGGTAACTCCATACAACAATTTAAACATAGTATCCTCCTTCACACTTAGGTGTTTCAGTTTTGTTCTGAAACCAGGTGACCGCAAGGCCTTGAAAGGCGGTGCAGGTATGAAACGAGGCGATTCGGATTAATCCGAAATCGCTTTAGCGGAACTGCCGGAAGGGGACCCGGCAGATACCGGCTGGTTGGGGTCCGCAGGAGACGACTGTGTGAGGGCATCTCCAACGGTCTCAGTAGAGCATGGCTTTGTATCTGCAATGTGCCAGAAACAGTTTGGTTGGTTTCTGTCAGATTTTTTATGTATCCGGCGCGTAACGCCAGTACTGCCCTATTGAAAATTCAGCCTCAGGCTGAGGGGCTTTTGACCAGCGTTTTTGGGACATCTTCCCAGGAACTGCCGGTCGCAACGACGCAAGACATCCCGTCAGGTTTGGTCACCAAAATCGTCCAGGAACCTTTTTCAGAGGTCAGAATCTCAAGAACACTGCCATTGTTGACCAGTCCGAGCGCGACTGTATTTTCTTTGAAGTTGCCAGCCAGTTGTTCAAGGAACCTGGCTCTTTCACTGCAGACCGCTTGCGCCATCGCTGTGGTTACGAAAGTTGTGGTCGCGAATGCCGTCAAAGCGATGGCAGTTGCCATAATACGTAACATGCTCACCTCCTTGACCCTTCCGGGTCGAAAATGCCCTGTTTTGGGGCGGTTCCCGTTATTACTGGCAATACTTATGCCAGATAAGCGTCAACTAGATATATTTCAAAGCAAAAATATTACTAAATAATTAACTATAGATGTCGATTAATTGTTTGTTAACTATTTACATTGATTTGCAATGTATATTTGGTATTTCTTGTGGGTGTTTTAAAGTGAAAGCAATTTATTGTGAGCATTCAAGGTTACTGTCTTTGTACTGACAAACTTGGAATTCAGGGTTTGTGAGCGGAGTGACAAGGCAGATTTTTCCTGGTTGCGCCATATCATGTGCCGTTGCAGTAGATCGTGCTTTGACGGCACTGCGGCGTTGCGATAACCATAAGGCAGGCAAAATAAACGGAGGCAGGAGCAGTTCGTCGAGAGCGAAGTTGCTTTGGTGAACCAAATGGCATCCCGAAAGATCACGCGCATGTACCAGAAAAAAGACCTGTGGTCTGAAGCGCAGGTCGCCAGATATATGGACTGGAACAGCCGCTTTCTGCATCGCTATCGCCGTCTGGGAACAGACGCCCTGGAGCTTCGGTTGGGCGACATCGTACTGACAGCAGAGTTAACCGCTGAAGAGGGCGTCGATATGTCGACAGCCGCCAATGCACTTGGCCTCTCACGACAAACGGCACGAGGTATGATCTCTAAATGGATAAACGATGGACATTATGCCCTGGAGCGGTCCGGGCGATCCGCATATATCAGACTCACGCCAAAACGCAGGGTGGAAGCTCTTAAACGTGCACGTGGTATAATCGACATGATGTTTGAGTGCATCGATGACGTCACGTCAGTTGAATAGATAAGCCGCTTTCAGACCCATAACCTGAATTGACAGTTGTATTCCAAAAAACTTTGTTTCGTGGCAAGAATTAGCCATGTTTTTTGTTCCCCGGCGGAACCTTGATGCCTAGGTTGATCTTGCATTTCTTGGCTGGCCAACAAAAGCAGGCCAGACCATTTCAGATAAGACGGGGAAGCTGACGCGATTGCAAAGGCAATCAGAAAGGGGGCCGGCAAATCACATGCCTTGGTCGACAAGGAAAACGAAGACAAGGGGAAACAAGGTCTTCGGGTTCAAGGGTTGTCGGCCTGAAACAAGGAAGTGATTTGATCAGCCCGTTATGGGGGATTGGGAAGAAAAGCGGGCGATCCTTATCCTGTCAGGATCACCCGCTTTTTTTATGGTTTTGCGAATTCCTGGTCCAGCGAAAAATCCGGTTGGGCTTTTTATCAAGAACCCTTGATAACCGAATATTTTCTGCTAAGTTCCGCCGACCGGAGAGTTGGCCGAGTGGCTGAAGGCGCTCCCCTGCTAAGGGAGTAAGGGCTAACGCCCTTCGAGGGTTCGAATCCCTCACTCTCCGCCATTCACCCCGGCAAATTTGATGCTCAGGCATTTGCCGGAAAAACTGTCCGCAACTCCCGATATTTAGCTTTGCCGTTCGGAACCAGAGACCGGTTTTAGGTCGCTTTTCATCGACTTTTCCCCGATCGTCTCAGTTCATTATTTTGGGCAGTTCCGTTTGGGTCGTTTCCCTGATTAACAGGGAATTTACAGGGAATATTGCCGGATTTTGACCGGAATCGCCGTTTATAGCCCTGATTGCAGTAGTGTTATCAGGGGGATAGCGGCTGTTTCCCTGTTAACTGGTAACAGGGAACTCAGAATGCTGAACAAGGAACCAGCAATGTCTGAACAGGGAAGTTTCAGACCCCGAACAGGGTATCCTGTTCCTGCCAAAGAAGCGGGATTTTTGCTTGCAGAATACGGTTGGTCGTAAAGGCTGGTGGAAAATTGCCCGCCACTATTGCCTGCTGAATTTTTGGTGACAGAAAAGCCAGTTTCGTACGCGTCCGAATGTATGCCGGCGTGACACCGTGCTTGCGCGCTATCTGTTCCAGCGGCGATCCGGCCTTCACTTGTTCGAGCCACTGATGAGCCAGGGAAAGTATCCGGATCAATGTCTGATCCGGTTCCGGGGCGGGGTCGCCGACAATGATTTTGGTCTCAACCCCACGTCGCCTGAACTGCAATGGCACTTCAAATGCGGCCAACTCTCCGGAT
>Ga0233449_1000080_pt1 | contig 135613 bp, 116 predicted proteins | sample SI_124_October20_FD_183012 | JGI IMG/M metagenome (GOLD analysis project Ga0233449, IMG submission 183012) | Seawater microbial communities from Saanich Inlet, British Columbia, Canada - SI_124_October2016_200_MG | ecosystem: Environmental > Aquatic > Marine > Inlet | place: Canada: British...
TGGGTTCCAGACAGGTTTTCAAATAGTCCCCATTAAAACGCCCATGTGAGGAACATTGCTTTTCATCTAATTTTTGTTTGAAATCTGTCATTTAAAAAAAACTATTTCCATTGTCTAACATCTAATGTAGCATTCTGGATTTTAATCCCACAAGTGGGTATTATTTTCCGTGGCTTGCCACGTATTTTTAAATAAGCCTTTAGTTAGAATACCTGTCCGCTTGCGGCGAGGATCATTTATCAAACCTGAACGGAGATTCATTGATGCCGAAACCAAGTTATCATATTTTAGTGTGTACAAACAGCCGACCAGCGGGACATCCTAGAGGATCCTGTGGAGAAAGCGGTTCCAATGCCATTTTTGAGAAGCTTTCTATGGGAATTGAACAAAAAGGCTTATTTGGAAAATGCATGATTGCCAATACCGGATGTCTAGGTCCCTGTGGTGTGGGCCCTGTCGTTGTTGTTTACCCAGATGGTGTTTGGTACCAAAAAGTTCAGCCGGAAGATGTGGATGAAATCCTTGATAAGCATATTGGTCAGGGTACAAAAGTTGATCGGTTGGAAGTTCCGGATGAGCTCTGGGGTTAACCGGTCAGCGGCAGATGGCAATAGCTTTTTACCCCTTCGGAGCACGATAGCAAAGGTTAAATATCACGTCTGCGAGCAAAAAGTTGTCTCGGCTTGATGGGCTTTTCCAAGTTCCCAATGGGCGTGGACCGATCCCCTTTCCTGTTTCAGGGAAGGGGTTTTTTTTGTTTGATCTTCTACGCCTCAATTTTCTCATAGTTGTTAAGGCTGCTCCGCTAGCCAGGCTTTATAGGTAGATTGGGTGATGTCTGCACCTGACATTTTCTTTTCAGGTGAAAGCTCTGCATCAGAACAAGTAGAAAATTTTTCATTTCTTTTTAACTTTAACCAATCCTCTAAAATGTGATCCGCCAAAATTCTTCCCATAATTTCGTTGCCGTCCCGGGTCCAGTGGGTATCACTATGGTTTGAAAAGTATAATTCTTTGCCGGCCTCCACATAGCTTGCTAAACAATCAAAAGGATCTATAATTCCTCCTTTAAACTGACGCATTTCAGCTAAGGAAGCTACCACGGCACCTGGCAAATGCGGATCTAAAGTATCTTCCGGAATACCTTCCAACTCACTGATCAACTCCTGAATATTTTTTGAAAATGCCAGATTGGACGGAGAATTAAGGATCAAGGCAAACTTTCCAGACTCGATGGTTTGTTGAGCCAAATCCATCACCGCCAATAACCAGAGATAGCCATTTCTAGTTTTTTCGAAAGTGTTTAGCCTGTAAGCAATGGAGGCGCGACGCATGGCTTTGATGTAAAAAGGCTGAAGCTTCAGATTTCCATCACCCGAAATAAAAATATTGGAAAGAGGCCAGGCGAACAGGTCAGCCCTTTTTATTGTCTGAGAATCAGAGGATAGGAATTCCCGCGCCTTGGGTACATACATGGAATAATAAGCCTTGGCATAATCCAGGAACCGGAATGGATAGAGGCGTGGTACCCAGGTGCCTTTTCCAATATAGAATTCTCCATTTTTAAATCTGATTTCTTCTTTCTTGGAATAGGGCACCCATTCCATATCCACTAAATCGTTTCCCGTATAAAAATTAAAAATCACTCCATCAAAATCCAGTCTTGATGACCAGAATTTGAATTGAGCCAGGTATTCAGGAAATGAAATGCCAGGTATTCCTAAGTTGACAACCTCAAAACTATGGCCTTCTCCCGTTTGATTTAAATATGATTCGAGAACATCACTGTAAGTATAGGGTGTGGGAACGGCCGCATAGGCAAAGGAGTCACCAATACTTAATATTCGAATGGTATCGGGATTTTTAGAGGCGGATACGGTTTTTTCTTTAAAACCCAGGGAAGCTAAATCGAAAGTCTCATTTTCTAAAACCCGAATATCCTTGGATGAGCTCTGAAGAAAGGTGTTTTCATACTTAATGAAAGCCCAGTCAAAAAGAAACAGTGAAATTAAACCGCTTACGATGACAAGACTCACATTTATCAGGAAATTTACACGGGATTTTTGAATCCGACGCTGCATAAATCTATATTTCCTTCAAGACACGCAGGTGTTCACAAATCGACATTGTTTTCAGTGACCTGATGTTTATCTTCTCGAGCCCATTTTTGCAGTTGGCCCCAGAGCTCTTTTCTTCCTATATGGTCTTTACTGGAATAGACAGTAAAATCCAGGGCATTTTTCCCCATGAAGGCGGCTTTGATTATTTTGGTCTGTTTACCGCGCTCCGAAGAAGAAAGCTTGTCGGCCTTGGTAATCACCAGGATATATTTTCTATCCAATTCTTCCAGCCATTCTTTCAGGGTCAAATCTAATTCGGTCGGCTTACGCCGGATATCAACGATAAATATAATAGCGGTGAGAGGTTCGCGTTGGGTTAGGTATTCCTCGATCATCTTTTTCCACTTTTTTTGTAGCGCTGGGGTGACTCGGGCGAATCCGTAACCTGGAAGATCGGCAAACATCATAGCTTCGTTGATACTGAAAAAATTAATTTCACGGGTTTTCCCGGGGGAGGAACTGATCCGTATCAGCTTTTTCCGGTTGAGCAAGGATTTAATAAGGGAGGACTTGCCTACATTGGAACGACCGACAAAAGCGAACTCGGGAAGCGTTCCTTTTGGGTATTGTTTGGCCGAAACGGCCCCGGTTATAAACTCCGTGGATATTATTTTCATGGTCCGAACTTATTGATGACCAGTCCAGATAAAAGTTTGGGATAAAAGAAGGTGGCTTTTTGTGGCAGACGTATTCCTTTCTCGGCCAAATTACGTACCTGGTCTATGAGAGTTGGATTCATGAAAAATGCGACATCGTATTCGCCCTTATCTACCATAGCCATCCCTTCTTCGGAATTTACTTTGTAAGAAACATACTGTTGCTGGTCTTTTTCCCGTGTGTCGATTTTGAGGATGTGCCTAAAAAGGATGGCGTGGAGTTGTGTGACATCAAGAACCTGCATGTCTTTGGGCTCGTTGCTGTCTAAAAGGGGGAGAACATTTCTCGGGTCCTTAACTGTCAGAATGTAGGTATGATCTTTTCCCATATATGCGCAGAAGGTAATTTGCTTTTTCCCCAGTTCTTTTAGCCGGGATTTGACTTCAGCCCCATTTAATGGGCCAAACCAGGGGGCAATGTCAAAATATTCTCCGACTTTTTGCAGAAAAGATTCCCGGTCAAACGGTTCCGGACTTTTAGCTACACGATGAATGGGGAAGATTGACATAGAATCCGAATCCATGTTGGTCAGAAACATCATGACATGGGAGCAATCTTCCACCTTGTCCTGATTTGATTCAGAGAAAGCCAAAGCAGTTTCATAACGGTGATGACCGTCGGCGATATATATTTTTTTGTCGCGTATCTGGTTTGAAATTTCCTGGCATATAGCAGAATTCTTCAAGCGCCAGATGCGGTGTACAACACTGCCGTCATCAATGACAGACAAAGGTTCAATGTTGCCTTCGCCTTTGAGTAGGGAATCGATATTGCCTTCGGGGTCTGAATATAAACCGAAAATGGGGCTGAAATTGGCGTGGCAGGCATTGAGCAATCGGGTGCGATCGGTCTTGGCCTTGGCGAGCGTGAATTCATGTGGAAGTATATTGCCCTTATCGAATGCTTCAGTTTTAACGCGGGCAAAAAAACCTGTCCGGCAGAATTTCCCTCCCTCAAACTCGTACTCCTGGCTGTATAAATAAAACCCAGGTTGGGAGTCCCGTACAAGAACTTCCTCCTCCAGCCATTGCTGAAAGGTGTCTGCGGCACGGGTGTAGCGGTTGTCCATTTCGGAATCGGTGGAAAACTCCTTACCTAAAATCAGGCGCACAACATTATGCGGGTTCTTTTGGTAGAGAGACTCCTGAAGTGCGGGAGCGATAACATCATATGGGGGAGCAGTGACCTCTATGAGAGGATGAGTGGCGGTGTCATAAAGCAGGCCATTGAATGGAATCACTTCGATCATAATTGGATCTCACTTTTTTAGTTTTAGAGAGAAAAGGGCTTCCTTATTATCAGAAAAAAATGATTATAGCACCCCTAGGCGTGAAGCTGTGACATTCGACGTCCAGCGTCATTACTCATGTGATATCTCTCTTAACTTGCTTTCATACCCCGAGGGGTACTAGAGAGCTTCACATTGGCATAACTCACGAATGTATTGCACCAGAGAATGGATGCTCTCCTCATCTAGAGTATGTCCCCAGGCTGGCATGCAGGGAGCCCGACCGACTGAAAGTCCTCCAAACTTGATGGCTTCAAAAAGTTGCTCATTGGTACGGGTTTCCAGATAACTGGCTTTCGTATGGTTGCGGGGAGGTACCGTTAAAAGCTTGGCATTGATACCGTCTCCTTTTCCTTCAATGCCATGGCATTGGGCACAATACCACTGATAATTTTTTCGGGTTTTTTCTGTAACCGTTGCTAGCACAGGTTGCGAAAATTGCGGACGGGTTTCTTCAACCTCTTGTTGTATGGGAGGCTTGAGTTGAACTGCGGATTGTTTCTCTGGGTTTTGCCCACATCCGCCTAATCCGACCCAAACTGCGGCAATTCCGGCGAGAATAATTTTGCTGTTTCTAATCATTCGGTTATTTTATGTTTTCCTTTTTTAGCGTCATGAGAAATTGAACAAATAGATTTTGGGTATCGGATTCCATCTTATATAGAGGCATACGACTTTTTGACATGTATGTTTCCGGTTTTTGAAGCCAGCTTGCTATCCAGTCGGCCTGGAGCCGGTTGCCTGCGTTTACCAGGGATGGGCCTGATATTCCTCCCCGGACTTTCCCTGCAAGATTCAGACTTTGATGGCAGGAGATACATCCGAAAGTTCTCTCAAACTGATATTTTATTTTTGCGCGTTGTCCCTTCGATAAAGCATTCCTGACAACCGGTGTTTGTTCGGAAATTTTTAACCCCAGAAGGCTTTTCGTTAAAACGTTGGCCTTTTCATCTGGAAAAGAAGGGTGAGGGTCTAAATTTTCAGAAGCTCCCTGTAGAAACCCAGGGTCGGTGATGAATCCGGCGGGACGGACGACGGTAGGTTCTTTCAAAAATTCCCTCAACCATTCTGGTTGGAACTTGTTACCGGCATAATACAGGTCTGGCCCGGAAAAAGTTTTATCAGTATCCTCACTGCTCAATCGGTGGCAGGAGCCACAGTTATTTTCTTCCAGAACATTTGCTTCAGCGGAGAGTGGAGAGAGGGAAAGCAGTCCACCGAGGCAAAATAATGTGAGAATTCTTTGGATCATGGTTCAAAGATTGGTAAGGATTCATGGTTCGGTAAGGGCTCCAGGGGTAGCTCATCAGTTTCGGGTTGTTGTGTTTCGACATCTTGGAAAATATCGTATAAAAATTCTATGATGTTATTTTTCTTCCCGATTTCTCCCTGTGGGGGTGCGGATTCTTGAGGAGCAGTTTCCCGGTGGGAGACTTTCTCTTGAATTTGGGAATTGTCGACAGCAGGAATCTCGGGCGCCACTTTTACAAACTGATTTTTTTCCACATTATAATATAGGTCATCCTGTAGTGGTGGTTGTCCCATGATATTTTCCTGGGCTCGATGCCTCCTGTCATAAGGGAATTCATGCCTGGAAAGCAAGCGAGGAAAACTCAATTCTCGAAGGTTGAGGAAACGGTATGCCCGATAGCTATCTGTCGTTTCCTGTAATGCATTAATTTCTTCTGCATTGAGAAAACGAATTTCTTCATTTGGCAAAGCGGTTTGCAGAGGCTCCCCAATTTGCGTCACTCCCTGCTTGAGTTGGAACCGGGGGAGAACTCCATTATTAAATCGAAGTTCATCCATAAAGGAAGTTGCATTTTCAATGCTCTGCCGTAGAGGGTCGCCTAACCCTGCGGACAACCTGTTTTGATGGCAGGACTCACAACTGCGCACGGTCTTGCGAATAGTATGTGGGGAATAGGAGGTCCAGATTAGGCCCGGTCCTCCTTCTAATGTCAATGGAGGCTCTGCGCGTTTAGTCGGAAGCCCCAATGGACTGCTTTGATCGGTGATAAAATACTGGTAACGGGGCTTAAGAATTGAATATTTCCCGCGATTATTTTTACCCATTATCAGATCGGACCATCCCGTCTCTGCAAACACGGACCACCAGTACCCTGGTACACGATCTCCTTCGATGTTGTTGGGTCGCGATTTTGCAGTGAGCCAGTTGATCATTCCTTCCGTTTCATTCCCTTCTAGTTGTTCTTGCAGGTCCGGATCAGACAGGTTCCAGTTTTTCCATTTTTCCGGAGCGAATGTTTTTTCACGTATAAGATGCATTCCCCATTCACCCGCTGACCATCTGGCATGACAAGCTGAACACTCCATTTCATCTATATGCTTTGGAATCTGGTGTGCAACGGAGGGTTCAATATTTTTCAGAAGAGGGATGATATGTTTCTTTCCTGTTACTTTAGAATATAAAACCCATTGGTCTTTTGCTTGCTTGATATGCATCATGGGAGAGAAGTTGGAGTTCACTAATACGGTATCTCCTGCCCGGATTTTTTTTCTCAAATTTGGGTTCAAATTTGCTTTCTTTAATAGTTGTTTGGTTTTTGCATCTGATTCAATCAATAGTAATCCCTCGGGCTTTTTCGAGGGCGTTCCGTGACAGTCGGTGCAGCGAATTTGAACTGCGGAGCGTAGGGCTTCCGGTTCAATCTCAGGTTTCATCTCATCCCCAATATGGCAGTCGATGCAATGCATGCCTTTTTCACGATGAATGTCAGGAACGAGGAACTCATGTTCTTTCCCATATAAAACTGGCTTTTCATCGCTGATGGATTTTGGAGTGGAGCGAGGCCGGGAAGGCTTGGCGAATAAGCCTTCATACTCTTCTCCTACGCCATTATTATTGTGGCAATGTTCGCATTGGGTGCTGGGTATGGCGGTAGTGAATTTGTGAAGCAGGGGATAACCCCGACGATTGCTCAGGGACTTGCTGGCGAACTTTCGTTTAAACCGATTTTGCTTTTTATTATTATTTTGCAGTGCTTGAATTGCTCGGTCGTGTGATAAAGAAATCCCGTCATTTGTGTAGACCATATGACAGGCAGAACATCCCGTTGCCCGGTAATCCCCGGGCCGGTGTGGGCCGGGTGCATCCAAATGGCATCTCAAGCATTTGGTTTTAAGAAAGCCATCTACTGCATGTTCCTCTCCCGTGGGAGGATAAGGTTGTTCCTGTTCTCCGGGGTATAAGGAATGAGGCATTTCATCTTCGGGCTGCGCGCCCCAGCCAAAACGGGTGATGTTGATGATGCGTTTAGCAGTGGCCATCGATGAGCGTCCGATTTTTTTGACATGGTTGTCATGGCATTTGCCGCAGAATCTGGGAGCGTTCTCCATGGAGGATGGATTCGACACCAGTCCTTTATGGGCTTTGGGTAGAGAACGTGCCCTGCGATTTCCGCCATGGCACCGAACGCAGGAAAACTTGTGGTTGGAGCTTATTTCTTCAATGCCTTGATGGCAGGTGTAGCATCCGCCTCTTTTTTCCAGGTACTTAATTTTGCCAAATATCTTATCAATGGAAAACCCTGACTCACGATAAAATCGTTCAATAAACTTTTCAGAATCCCCATAGTTTTGAAACTGGACTCCATCCAAAGTGGTGCCGGGCTGCAAAACCTTTTCTGTATTTCCCTGAAAACCCCGAACCCGGTAAAAAGGATCGTCAAAATCGGCCGCGTCATAATCTTTTTTGGGAATCGATTGGGGAACTTGAACCATGCTCTTGGATTCTAAAACTGCTGAGGTATCGCTTTCGATTTCCGACTCTGTAATATTTTCGAGTTCAGGTTGAGAGTCATCCTTGAATTGATTGAATAGGTCAAGCAGTCCCTTTGGTTTCTTTTCAGGTCCAGGGGGTGAAGACGGCAGAGGATCCTTGCGGTCTTCATCCCAAACAAATCCGAATGGGTTATTACTTTCTACATTCTGTCCTGAAGACAGGAAAGGGAAAGACCAAAAGCTTGCTGTCACTATAAGCAGAGCTGAAATTTTTAAAAAACGATTCATTCCGGAATTTGCCTCGCATCCAATATTTTTTCTCTCAATCGACGGTGATCCAGAGTGCTCTCAAACTTGTAGCTGGTTTTGATATCCTCGTAAATGGGGTCACTATAACTGTCGTGACAAGGTATGCAGTTTCCAATTCTTAAAATTCTGTTAATTTCTTCCTGATTAAATGTCCGGGCTTTTGGCTGATGGGTTCCTGCAAGGGTTTCACCTCGCATGGATACCTTGGTTTGTGGTTCGAACCGGGAGGCCTTCCGCATTATATCTGAACGGTTCAAGGGTTCCACAAAATCATTTTTTCCTGTGGAATTTTTTCCTATCCTAAGGTCGCCATCTCCTAATCCTAAAGTTTTGGAAGACAAATGGCAACTGGTGCACGAACGAGCCTGTTTTTGAATGGAATGTGGGTTGAGCGCATAAGCCAGGTTGGACCCCGAGGTGCCATGAGGATTGGTGAAAGTCCACTGCTGATAATGGCCCCGTTTTGCTCCCATCTGTCCCAGAACGGGAATAGGGTTTTTCTTTTCATCAAGAATGGTCAAGTGCCTTTTGGGCTGGGTCAGCATGGGTGCTACCTTGCCTCGAGGGCCGATCATCAGCGACGGTTCTCCGATATCTAGCGAATGGGAAAGGGGGAGCGGAGCCTGAAGTGGGTCCTGGCCGGTTGTGAGGTTTTGATGGCATCCTGGACAACGAACTACCCAGCGTGCGTGACAAGCAGAACATTCCAAACGGGACTGGTGTTGAGGAATGGAATGAGCATCGAGGAGATCTTTCACTAAAGGGATTTCATGAGCCTTCCCAGTTTGCTTTCCAATGGTAACCATACGCCCATCCTGGACTTTCACATTGGTCATCTTCCGGTTACGTTCAGAAACCGCCATCCAATCTCCCATTTTATTTGAACCATTTTTATAATGTTTGCTGACCCGGATTGCTGAATCTTCAGGATCCACAATCTGCGAAATATATGGGTAGGAACGACTGTCTCCATGGCAGGTCTCGCACCGAATCTCTACGGCTTCATGTTGTTTGGAATAAAGATTTCCATCACCCATGATATCAAGTTGTGTATGGCAATCCATGCAGTCCATCCCTCTGGCTGTATGCACATCATTCTTGACCTGTCCCTTTCCGACATACAAGGGGGGATCTTTAGTCAGATTAACGATGGCGGGAATTTCGACTGGCTCGGTTATATCCTCCATGACCTCAGAGTCTTGGACAGGCTCTTCTTCTTGGCGAATAATTTTGTTGGTCATATCTGATTCAGAGAGAAGGGGGCCAAAAATTTCTTCCGATTCGTTCTCCTCGTACGAGTCTGGTTCTTCCTGAGGTTCGGATGCAGAACCGAGAGTTTGCAAATCAAAGCTGCGATGGCATTGAACACAGGTGGAACGTGCAGGAATGGTGCGAATTTTATGGAACCGGGCATGCCCCGGTTTTGTGCGGGAAATTGTGGGGTCGTTGCCTTCATAGAGTCCACTGGAAGAATATTCAAAATGACAGGCAGAACATCCCTGTGAACGGTACTGACCTTCAGCGGGTGGCGAATCCAGATGGCATTGGAAACATTGCTGCCGCAAAATACGGTCCGCCGGGTGCCGGGAGACGGGGACCGATAGTTTTAAAGTGGATTTAGGAATCGTCATGGTGGAAAGGAATGGAATTTCTTCCAGTTTATCCAGAGCACCCTCTTTGTGAGGAACGGTTCCATCCTCATCGGAAATTGACAGGGTGCCGTAGCGCGCTGTTTTTTGGCTTTGCCCCGCCCATTGGTATCTTAATCCAGAGATCACACCCGCCATAGTATTCATCATGGATTTTTTGACCCGGGCGACATGGTTTCTGTCTTCATCTGCGTGACCTGCATGGCAATATAACTGTCCGCAGGACTGTTCCACCACACTTAGGCTCGAAGGATTCCGTTTTCCAGTTCCAGCTTTGGGGTCATAAATCAGGGTAGCGTGCGCCTGTTCCTTATCTAAAGATTCAGGCTCACCCCCATGGCAAACAGAACAACCGAATTCAGGTGGATGGGAAGAACTGACATTGGAAATGCCATCGTGGCAGGTTATGCAACGTTCTACAGGTCGATTTTTGTATCCAGAAACTTTAACCCAGGGATAATCCGGCAATGTTGCGGTGACATGAACTTCTTTGACAACCGAGGTTGTTTGGGGTGAAGGTGAAAAACGTTCTTGCCAAAAGGTCCAGTCCTTTTCTCCAGCGTAAACGGAGCAGACTCCCGTAACGGCGAGAAAAAAAACGATGAGTCCCTTGCTAAGTTTCAACACAGTTTAAAGGGTAAAGGAGAACGTGAAGTTATAATTAGCCATTTATATGATCGGGAAGAACAAAGATCAATCATAAACCAGAGTTACCCGTTGAAGAAAGTCTGAAAGCTTGGCCAGGTTGTTTTTAACTTGGTCAGGGTCATTTTTTTTTGCCGCTTTCTCGAAGGCTTCTCCGATTTTGCTTATGGGCATAAAACCGTAGCCGCCTCCTGATCCTCTCATGGAGTGGCCCAGCACCCGGATTTTATCAAAATCAGACGCACTGAGTGCTTTTTTTATGGTGGTTATATCTTTTTGGCGGTTTTCCAGATAGCCGGGTATCAGATCGCGAAGATCCGGATCAACATGTGCAATAATTTTTTCTGCCGGTTTCTTCATGGGTAGCTCCAGAAATTTCTAACCAGATATGCTAGAGAGGTGGAGTCAATGAGCCAGCGATACTCTGTTTTGCCTTTGCACCCTGAGCAGAGGGGCGAACCTGTTGCCTCTGTTATCCGTCTCCCTCGCGAGAGGAATCAGTAAACTGGATTATGGAAATAGTACAAGGCATCGTCCTCGGGTCCTATGCTGTAATCAGGAAGACTGGAGCAATGTTCAAGAGATATTTTCCATTGTGACCCTTCCCGAACAAACATATAACTGCAAACGCTGTGTTGTCGCTCATCGGTATCGGTTGATTTGGAGGTGATGCTGATAATTTCATCCACCAGAACATAGCTGACATCTTTGCCCACTTTCCCGCTGAGAACCTGACGCTGGGTCTGGCAATTCATATCTCTAAAGTCGGACATCATTTGCCGATAGTCCTTTACTCTATTTTCCAACAAGGCACGTTTATCATCGACCATTATCACCAGGTTTTTAGCGTAAAACCCCGGAAGCTTTTCAGGTTGGGTGCAGGTCAGACTGTCTATTTTTTTGAGAATGCCAGCAAGACCGTCGGTTTCTGCCGCGAGAACCTGACTGCTGAACACCAGTGAAAATACTAAAACTAATCCTGTTACAAAGTTAGGTTGTTTCATTTAAAATCTCCAAAAATTACCGCCAGCGTGATACCCCATTCGGGGCATGAAGGCAAGTGATGAGCATAACTCGCTGGACCCAATGGGCAATAAGTTTTTTTCAAGCAATAATGCTCTCGGCTTAACAAGTTGTTGCTCATTATAAAAAGCCTCAATCCCCTTATCAGGGGGAGGACATAGAGCAAGAGCTTCTTGAGCCGAGAAAAACGGTTTCTCGCCAGCGAAAGCTATTGCAGTAGCCACCAGCCAATGGCCGGTTAAGGAAAATTCTGAAAATAAATTTCTACTGTTTCTCCATCCTGCGCCCACCCAAAAGTTCCGGTTCCTGCAAAGGTGGTGATGATTCCGTTGGTGTCTACTTTACGGATACGACTGTTTCCCATATCAGAAATGTATAAATTCCCTGCTTGGTCGAAGGCGATTGCAGTAGGGCTTTTTAGCATGGCTTTGGTTGCCGGGCCGCCATCGCCAAAAAAGCCTTGATAGCCCTTGCCCGCCACAGCGACGATGTTACCGTCTTTGGTGACTTTTCTCACGATATGCGAGTTCATTCCAACAATGTGTAATTCTCCCGCCGGGCTTATAGCCAGGTAGTCGATATTTTTAATGCTTGCTTTCAAAGCAGGTCCACCATCTCCCGAGTTTTCATGTTTGCCGTTTCCCGCGACAGTGCTGACAACGCCCTTAGTATCTATTTTTCGGACCATGTTATTGGCTCCATCGCCAATATAAAGATTTCCTTCCTTGTCAGTGGTCAAAGAACTAGGGTCTCGAAAAGAGGCTTCTCTGGCCGGACCGCCATCCCCATAGTAGGCAGACTCTCCTGTCCCGGCGATGGTAGTGATTTTGCCTTGGGCAGAAACTTTGCGGATCTGATGGTTTAGTCGGTCAGAGATAAACATATTGCCTTTGTGGTCAAAGGCGATGTCTGAAAATGTGGTGATGATTGCCAGTTCCCCGGTTTGAACCTTGCCTTTATATTTACTTTGGGCAATAGAATCCAGGTACACCTTATCAACAGTGCCCATCACTTTGCGCATGACTCCCTTTTCATCGACTTTTCGAATGACACTGGTAAAACCGCTGGGGCTGACGATGAATATTTCTCCTTTATTATTCAGCTTCAGGGAGGTAGCCCCGTAGATGGAGGCTTTCAGCGCGGGTAGACCATCGCCGATATTTCCTCGGATTCCATTTCCAGCAATGGTATTAATGGTTCCATCCTTTGAAACCCGGCGAATCCGGTAGTGCCCCTTATCAGATATAAGCAGGTTGCCATTTTTATCTACGGCGATTCCGTGAGGAAAGCTCAGTTTTGCCCCGGCGGCAGGGCCACCATCTCCGGCAAACATCTTCACTCCATTCCCTGCAACGGTCTCAATGCTTCCGCGTTTTGGGTCTACCCGGCGAATGCGATAATGCGACCGGTCAATGATCAGCAGTTTGTCATTCTGATCCAGAGCAACTCCAAAGGGCAGATGTAAATTGGTATCGCGGGCGACTTCAGCATCCCCGTTATAATCCTGTTGCCCGGTTCCTGCTATAGTACGGATCATTCCTTGAGTGTCTACTGCGCGTATCCGGTTATTGTTTCGGTCAGCGATATACAGGATGCCGTTGTCATCCACCGCTACCCCAGTTGGTCCGGCTATGCTGGCGCGATAAGCAGGCCCGTTGTCACCCATGAAAAAGAAGCCGCCATCCCCGGCAACTGTGTGGATGATTCCCTGAGCATTAACTCTTCGAACGCGGTTATTTCCACGATCTGCGATATAAAGATTTCCCCTTTTGTCCAGGGCCAATCCAAAAGGCCTGGACAAGGAAGCATTCTTTGCAGGGCCTGAGTCACCCTTAAACTGATCTATTCCATTGCCTGCGTAGGTAGTGATGATTCCCTTCTTGTTGACTACGCGAACTCGGTCATTGGAACGATCGGAAATATAAATATTCCCTTTATCATCGACCACAACTCCGGAAGGCAGATTGAGTTGTGCTTCGGTGGCTTTTCCTCCGTCACCGCTGAAACCAGCGGTTCCATTGCCTGCGATAGTGGTGATATTTCCTCGCGTATCCACCTTTCTTACCCGGTGGTTGTTTCGATCCGTTATATATAGATTGCCTTTTCTATCAAAGGTTAAATTTGCGGGCATTTTCAATTGTGCTTCGGTGGCCTTACCGCCGTCTCCGCTGAACCCGGACTCACCCGTACCGGCAAAGCGGGTCATCCTCCCATTGGTGTCTACTCGGTTGATGATGTTGTGATCGCGCATGGAAATATAAATATTGCCTTTTTTATCTACGGCGACTCCATCGACCAGGGAAATTTCAGTTTCAGTGGCTTTGATCGCTTTTGCTAATACAGGGAAGGCGCAAAGTGCTACCCCCAGGAAAATATTCAACGCGATCAAAAACTTAAGATTTATTCTGAGCATGTTCAAACCTCTTTATGGACAAAAATATGTACGGGAAATTTCATTGCTCCCCATCAAAAAAATATCACGGGGAAAAGTGAAATTTTTGCCCTTTTTGCTATATTGGGAAAACCCGGTTTCAGGATGGCCTTGTCCCGCTAAATTCGCTTGTTCCTACGGGTAAAAGCTTTATGTGTCGTTTAAACAGGCAATTATACTTTCCAGAAAATTGTTGTCAATTATTATCTCATTGGGCTTGGGAGAGTAAAAATGCTATCATTTAATCCATCATGAAAACCTTATTAGTTTTTCCGGCGCAGTGGTATCCCACTCAGCCGTATTTAAGCACACCCTACCTGACCTCCTATTTGCGGGCCAAAGGCTGGGATGTGGAGCAAAGAGATTTCAATATAGCTTCTTACGAGCATTTTTTGTCGGCGCCGCTTTTGCAAAATGCTGAAAAATTGATGTCTCAACGTATGGAATCTCTCAAAAGCCAGGATTCATTGTCGATGAAGGAAAAGTCGCATCTGGATGTGCTGGCGATGGGATTAAAATTTTCCGACCGAATCATTGCGGGAGTTGAGGAGGCCAAATCGGTTCTCAGAACGCCGGAACGGTTTTTCGATTTTCCCAGCTATCAGCAGGCGGATATGGTGATTAAATCTGCTCTGAAACTGGTCTCCGATGCGCACGCCCCGGCGGTTTTCAGTTTGTCTACCTTTGAAAGCGGAACCCGCGCGGAAGAGTCCACCTTCAGGGCGCATGAAGCTACCCGAGACAAGAAGACCAATCCCTTCATTCATTTATATGAGAGCAATTTGATTCCGAGTGAAAATTGGCAGGACTACGATGTAGTCGGCATTTCCATTATAGGAATTTCGCAGATCATTCCGGGACTGACCCTGGCTCGACAACTTAAAGAAAAGTTTCCGCACCTGCATATTACCCTGGGTGGTCCCATATTCAGTGTTAACGCCGGCCAGTTGATCGGTCACCCTGAGTTTTTTGATGACTTCTGCCACAGTATTGTCACCTTTGAGGGGGAAGAGCCTATGCATAGATTGCTCACCGCACTCAAAGCCGGAGACGCGTTATCGACCGTGCCTAACTTGATCCATCTGGAAGAGCGGGAAGTGGTGCATAACAAGGAACGGGTGGAACTCAGGTTTGAAGAAATTCCCGGCCCGACCTTTGATGGGCTGCCGATGCATAGCTATCTATCTCCTTATCCGATCATTCCTGTTTTACAGAGCCGAGGTTGTTATTGGGGCAAGTGCACTTTTTGCACACATAGCTTCGTTTATGGACATCGATACGGTAAACAGAAAACCCATGCCATGGTTGATGAGCTGGAAGTGCTGATGAAAAAATACAATACAAAATATTTCACCTTTTCCGATGAGGCGGTGTCCCCGCATTCGCTCAACGATGTTTCGGAACTGATGATAGAACGCGGGGTAGAAATCCGTTCTCTGGCATTGCTGAAATTTGAAAAAGTGATGGATGGTGAGTTGTTCGCGAAAATGAAAAAAGCCGGATTCATTTTCCTGATGTTCGGGCTGGAAAGCGCCAATGACAGGGTGCTGGCTCTCATCGATAAAGGGACTACCAAGGAAGTGGAAAAAGACGTTTTGATGAAGAGCCATAAGGCGGGAATCTGGAACCATTCGTTCCTGTTCTTCGGGTTCCCCACCGAAACCCGCCCGGAGGCGCAGGAGACCATCGACTTTCTTCGGGACAATCTGGATTCCATCCATTCTTTCGGGCCGGGAGTGTTCCTGTTGAATCGCGATTCCAGTTGCTACCAGTATCCGGAAAAGTTTTCCATCGAACGCATTATTGATGACCCAGATCGGAATATAGCTATGAACCTGGATTTTGTCGCGAAAGAAGGTATGTCGCGAGAAGAGGCGGGGGAGATGAACAGCGAATGCATCAGCATGGCAGAAGAGTTTTTTAAAACCCTGCATATTTGGGGAACTTTACCGCGGGAACACTTTCTACTTTATCTCGATAAGTTTGGCAAAGAATCTCTGGGTGGCAAACAGCCCCCGGCAGAAGAAGAGGAGCAAGTCCTTTGCCGAGCCTAACCCCTTGGTACCCCTTCGGGGCATGAAGGCAAATGAGGGGGACATAACGCAGGGGAGGCAAATTGCAATAAGCTTTTACCCCTTCGGGGCACGAAGTCTAAGGTTAAATATCACGTCTGTTAGCAAAAAGTTGTCTCGGCTGATTGCCATTGAAAAAAGTTTTGAATAACTGAGAGATCATTTTTATATGAGGTCATTACTTTTATTTCCACCGGACTGGTTACCTTCCGAGCCTTACCTGAGCCTGCCTTCACTGGCCTCGGTTCTGCGCCCGGCGGGTCATGAGGTCTCACAACTCGATGTCAATGTTGAGATGTATGACCTGTTTTTCAGTCCCAAATTTCTGGAGCATGTGGCCCAACGCATAAATAGCGAACGCAGCTACCTTCAGGAAATGGAACCAAAGCGTGGCCTCGATGAAGAAGAGCAGGAGTTGTTGGAAAAGCTGCTCACCTGCACCCCGGAATTGTTTCAACAGTTTTCCGAAGATGTGGAAAAGGCCAAGAAAATCCTGCGCGGAAATACCTTTTACGATATTGATCAGCTGGAGTGGGCCACCAACTGCCTGCACCAGACCATGTCGCTGATCTCGCTCGGTTATTATCCGGCGCAAATCTGTTTTCCTCCGATAGAAACCGATATCGTCTACAAACCGTTCATGTCGTCAGAAATTCTGGAAGCGGTCGATGACGACCAGATCAATGTCTATCGCGATGTTTACCGCATGTTGATTCGACCGGTGATGGAGCGCGAACGCCCTAGAATGGTCGGCATTTCGGTGGTGCAACAAAAACAACTTATCGCCACCTTCACCTTCTGCAAAATGATCAAAGAAGAATTCCCCACAACGCATATCACTCTGGGCGGGAACATCATCACCCGTATCCGCGATACCCTGCCCGAGATGGAAGGGCTGTGGGAGTGGTTCGACACCGCCGTGGTGTACGAAGGCGAGTCGGCTTACCTCAAATTGACCGAGGCGGTGAAAAGCGGCGAGGACTTTGCACAACTGCCTAACCTCATCTATAAAGACGACACGGGAATCCACACAAATAAAGAAGTTTGCTCCGAAGCATTGGCCGAACTGCCTCCGCCGGATTTTGATGGACTGCCGTTGGAAAAATATTTTGTGCCCAATCTCATCCTGCCCTATCTTGCGACGCGCGGGTGCTATTGGGGGCGCTGTACCTTCTGTGACCATTTTCAGGGTTACGTCGAAGGGTTCCGTACCAAACAGGTCGATCACATTGTGCAAGAAATCAAATTCCTTAAAGAAAAATATGGCACCCGGTTTTTCCATTTTACCGATGAGTCTTATCCCCCGGCATTGTTCCAGAAACTTTCGCGTAAGCTGATCGATGATAAGCTCGATATCGCATGGACCACACATATGCGGTTCGAAGAATCTTTATTGGAAGAACAGGTCTGGAAAGATGTAGCGGAATCGGGATGCAAATATCTGCATTTTGGTTATGAGTCGGGCAACCAACGCGTGCTCAAACTCATGGACAAAGCCACCGAACTCGGTGCCATCGAAACCAATCTGCGCATGTCGTCCGAAGCGGGGATCTGGAATCACCTGATGGGATTTTTTGGTTTCCCCGGAGAGACCTCAGCAGAAGCCGATGACAGTAAAGCCTTCGTCGAGAAAAACTCAGCGCACATTCACTCACTCGGATTCATGACCTTCGTTCTGGGTAAATATAGCCCGATAGCGTTCGAGCCGGAGAAGTATGGCCTCACTTACTACAAAAATCCGGAATGGGATCTGGCACTCGACTACTACTTCACCACCAAAGATGGACTCAGCATTCAGGAAGCTTTAGATGTGTTTGACGGATTCGAACGCAAGCACAATCCGAAATGGGATCTAAGAACCTGCGTCCGCGAATACATCTTCCTCTACATCGATAAATACGGATCGAATCATCTCCCGCAACTCGAAGTCACCGAAGAACAGCGCCAGCAAATGCAACACCCCGCCGTCGGTATGGTCTAACTGCTAGCCGCAGGGGCAACTGCAATAGCGCACTCTGCAGTTAATACCCCTCCTCCTAAAAAGAGAGCTTAAATGGTGTTTCCTTATTTTTCACAGGAAGCGATGCCAAACTCCATGTCTACTAGTATTTCCGCTGCTTATTTATGCAAGGTTTTGAAAATATTTGAGTTGGAAAGAGTCAAATACTCCTCACGTCGTTTTAAATCTCACCTATGTTGGTAATAATGTGTGAAAATGGTTCTCCATTCCTCACACTACCCTGAGAAAAATTGGAAAACAAAAAACGAAAATTCAGTATTGTTCTGCTCAAGCCTTCGCACTATGACGATGAGGGTTACGTGATTCAATGGTTTCGCTCATCGATGCCAGCAAATACACTGGCTTGCCTTTACGGTTCAGCGTTGGATTGCAATAAGGAGCAGGTTTTAGGAAAAAACGTTGAATTGGAAATTCATGCTTTTGACGAAGCAAATACCCACATCAATTCGAAAAAAATTGCTTCTCTTATAGAAAGTGCAGACGACGGGATGCTGATGCTTGTCGGTGTGCAATCTAATCAATTTCCGCATGCTTTGGATATTGCTATTCCTTTGCGTGAACGGGGAATCAAAGTTGCTATTGGTGGTTTTCATGTTTCGGGCACGATGGCGATGATCAAGGAGCGCGATGTTTACGTTCAAAAGGCGTTAGACATTGGCGTATCAATATTTGCAGGTGAAGCCGAAGGTCGATTCGGACAAGTATTGTTGGATGCGGTGAACGATGAACTAAAACCTGTTTATAACTTTTTAGAAGATTTGCCAGACATCAATAATGTCGAAATGCCTTTTCTTCCGACAGAGAAAATACGTCTCACGGCAGGTCGAACAACGAGTTTGGACGCCGGACGCGGTTGCCCTTTTACCTGTTCGTTTTGTACGATCATAAATGTGCAAGGTCAGAAATCAAGGCAGCGCTCGGTCGAAAGCATTGAACATATAATTCGTGAAAATGTCGAGCAAGGCATAAAATCGTTTTTTATTTCCGATGATAATTTTGCGCGAAACAAAGATTGGGAAATAATTTTAGATAAGTTTATTGAGTTGCGTGAAGTCGAGAAAATGAAACTTGGCTTTACCCTTCAAGTGGATACACTTTGCAACCAATTGCCAAACTTTGTCGAAAAGTCCAAGCGTGCTGGTGTCAAACGAGTTTTCATTGGATTAGAAAATATTAATCCCGATTCGCTTGCGGGTGCTAGCAAGCGGCAGAATAAAATCACCGATTATAGGACTATGCTACTCGCCTGGAAAAAGGTGGGGGTGATAACTTGTTGTGGTTATATATTGGGTTTCCCCAACGATACGCGGGAATCAATTTTGCGCGACATCGAAATTATTAAGAGAGAATTGCCTGTAGATTTGCTGGAATTTTTCTATCTTACTCCATTTCCCGGTTCGGAAGATCATCAGAAATTACACACTGCCGGAATTGCAATGGATGAAGATTTAAACCAATACGATGCGAATCATGCCGTTACTGCGCATCCGAAAATGTCGAAAGAGACCTGGGAAGAAGCTTGTCGCGAAGCGTGGAAAGCTTATTATACGTATGAGCATATCGAAACACTTATAAGGCGCGCGATTGCATCAGGCACCAGCCCGGGCAAGGTTATGGCATTAATAACCTGGTTTAAAGGTTGTGTGCACATCGAAAAAACCCACCCCCTCGAAGGCGGATATTTTCGCCGTAAATCCCGTAGAGACCGGCGCCCTACTTTGCCGATTGAATCCCCTTTTGTTTTTTACCCAAAGTTTTTTGCAGAAATCATTTGGAAGCATGTGTGCTGGATCACGCTTGCGATTCGATTACGTCTGATTTATCGAAAGGTTCGAAAGGACCCGAAAAACAGGGAATACATGGATTTGGCGTTAGAGCCTGTGAACGAAAACGAAACTGAAACACTCGATCTTTTCAAATCCGAGGCCGCCATTAATTTTGTCGAAAAACGTAATCGTTTCCAAAAAATGCGGCAAAGCGGAACCCAAAAAAATAAAGCTCCTCTAGTCAAAACCAATCCATAAAGAACGTTGGGTTTATCCCGGCTCGCGGCTATTTGCCGATGCAGAATTGGCCGAATATTTTATCGAGCAGGTCTTCTTCGAAAGTTTTACCGAGGATGATTCCCAAATGATCCATTGCCAGGGAGACATCAACCGCTACCAGCTCTTCGGATAAACCTTCACTCAAACTATTCACAGCGTTGTGCAGGGAATGAGCCGCTTGTTGCAAATGGTCTCTATGACGTTCGCGGGTGATGATGGGGGATTCTCCCGCGCGTTCTCCGCTCGTGGCTTTTTGGTAGAGGGCTTCTTGTAACGCACCGAATCCGTTGAGCGTTTTAGCCGACAGGGTGAGAGGATGTTCTTCTACTAAAAAATTTTGGATTTGGTCGGACTGCCAGGCAGAGGGCAGGTCGGATTTATTCAGCACCACCAGCTTTGGTTTATCCCCCACTTCTTTCATCAGCAGTTTGTCGTTGTCATCAAGCGGTTCGGAGGCATCGAAGATCACCAATGCCAGGTCGGCTTTTTCGAGAGACGCGCGGGTTCTTTGTATGCCTTGTTCTTCGATCACTTCAGGATTATCCCGCAGTCCTGCTGAGTCGATGATGACGATATGGATATCTTTGATGCGTGCCCGTTCTTCCAGCGTGTCGCGGGTTGTCCCGGCGATGGGGGTGACGATGGCGCGGTCTTGTTGCAGGAGCGCATTGAGCAGGCTGGACTTGCCGACATTGGGTTTACCGACCAGCGTGACCCGCATTCCTTCTCGAACAATTTTCCCGTGGCGAAAGGTGTCTACCAGCCCTCTTAACTCTTGCTCGACCTGTTGGATATTTTTCTGCGTGGTGTCGCGCGATTCGAAGGTGAGCCCATCTTCTGAAAAATCTATTGAGGCTTCTAACTGGGCCTGCGCGTTCAATAAATTTTGGTGCAGCGTATTGAGTCTGCGTGAGAGTCCGCCTTTGAGTTGTGACAGGGCAGAGTTGAGCGCTCTGTCGGAAGCGGACTCGATGACATCGGCGACGGCTTCGGCCTGAGTCAGGTCGAGCCTTCCATTGGTGAACGCACGGCGGGTGAATTCCCCCGGCTGGGCTAACCGAGCTCCTTGCGCTAAAACCAATTCTAGAATTTTTGCCGTGATTAATGTTCCGCCATGAGCGCTGATCTCTATGACATCCTCGGCGGTATAACTTTTTGGGGCTTTAAAAAAAGTAAGCAGGACTTCATCCACACATTGTCCGGTGTCCGGATTGCGGATTTCGCCGAATGCCACTTTTTGCGGAGTAAGCTCTGACTTGCCCGGTGCGGAATGGAACAGGGCTACGGCAATGGTTAAAGCGTCCTTGCCGCTTATTCGTATGATGCCGAGTCCGCCTTCACCGGGGGGCGTAGCGAGTGCTGTAATGGTATCGTTCATTGCCCATCACATTAGCAGATAAAAGCAGACTGCAAAAGCCCATTAAGCCGAGATAGTTATCTCTTGCCAAAAGGAGCCCTAGCATTTGGCCTCACGCCTAGCGATTAATCCTTGGCAACGTGGTAAATGTAGTATTGCTGGGAGATGGTCAGGATATTGTTGACGGTCCAGTAGATGACGAGTCCAGATGGGAACGAAATGAACAGAAAGGTGAACACGATGGGAAGAAACATCATGATTTTTTGTTGCATGGGATCGCCCATGGATGGGGTCAACTTTTGTTGCAGGAACATGGTGGCACCCATGACAACGGGAAAAACATAATAGGGATCCGCCACGGAAAGATCAGTGATCCACAACATGAACGGTGCACCGCGAAGTTCGATGGAAAAGAACAGGGCGTGGTACAGGGCGATGAATACGGGAATCTGCAACAGCATGGGCAAACAACCACCAACTGGATTCACCTTATGTTTTTTGTACAGTTCCATCATTTCGGCATTCATTTTCTGCCGGTCGTCTTTATTTCTTTCCTGAATAATTTTCACATAAGGCTGAACCTTCTGCATTCCCTTCATGGACTTGAAACTTTTATGGGTCAGCGGGAAAAACAGTAACTTAATGATGATGGTCATGAAGATGATCGACCAGCCATAGTTGTGGGTGAGCCCGTAGAAATAGGCCAGAACTTTAAGAAGGGGTTTAACGAGAAACGCAAACTTGTTACCGAACCAGCCGTAATCAATCATCCTTACCAGGTGGTGGCCTTTGTTTTCCAAAATTTCCAGCTCTTTAGTGCCGGCATAAAACATAAACTGTGCACTGGCGGAAGATTGAACGGATTCGAATTCCAGTCCGACAAAGGTTTGGTCTTTTTCTTTAAGAACCAGCCCTGCTTTGGTTCCTTGTTGAGGAATGAGTGCAGACCCAAAATATTTATTTTGGAAAGCTGCCCATTTAAGATCTCCCTTGTAGTAGACCGTATCGTGAATATCCTCAGGGGGGTTTTCGATGCGTTCATTATTTACGAATACCGTGGCACCGGAAAAGACGATGTAATCCGTTTGCGATGCAATTTTTCCTCCCATGCCGGGTCCTAACACAACATCGTATTGCAGGTTTCTGGCAGCCAGGGATGGGGCAGAAATTTGCGTGTCCAACTCCACCATGAAATCGTTGTAGTGGAAGACATAAGTTCGAGTGACCTTTATTCCTGACGAGTGGTTCAAGGTCAGGGTCAGCTTTCCCTCAGGAATGCTTTCATCCAGAACGATGGAAGTTGTCGAAGCCTCATAATGAGCGTTTTGCAAAATGGATGTTATCTCAGGGTCGTTGGCTCGCAGAGCCAGCGCTGGGGTCAGGTGGTCGGGGTTGTTAATCAAGTCGATAATGTCGCCACTATCATTTTTAAATCTTGGCAATTCCAGTTGTTTCAATACCCCGCCGCGGTTACTGATAACAAAATGTGATTTTCCGGTGGAAACCTGAATAAGAACTTCTTCTCCAGGAAAAGGGTTAGCCGGAATCGGAATTGGGGTAACGGGTTGCACAGAATTGGACTGCGGCAAAACAGAAGGTGTGGAACCGGGCGCCCTGGGTGGGAGTGCCTGGGCATCAACGGGGACATCTTCCATTCCCGGTTCTTTTACCGGCAGAGGGCCTTGAACTTGCGCCAGAAAATAGCCCCAGCCTACAAATACCCCCAGAGACAGAACAAACGCAAGCAATAATCTATTTTCCAAGTTGAATCTCCGACCGAATCCTGTTTTGTTAAGCCTTCAATTTATTTCAAAGGGTCTGTCCCACCATCATGATAGGGGTGGCATTTTAAAAGTCTGCTAATAATTAGTCGTGTTGCTCTGAAAAGAGAGTAACGATCTAAAGCTTGGGCAGCATATTCCGAGCAACTGGGATGAAACCGGCAAGCCGGTAAAAACAGGGGCGAAATCCACCGTTGATAACCACGAATTATTTTAAGGAAAATCTGGTTTAACATGGAGGATGGATTGCTCTGGCCTTGGGTCTGGTGTTTGAATTCATCTTTCGGTTAGAAGGGCGTTTGAAAGTTTTTTTTCAATCACCCGGTGGGGAAGCGTGACCATGTCTTTCCCTGATATAACTACGATATCCAGAGCGGGCTCTATGCGATGTTTGATCTGGCGAAAAACCTCGCGGATTCTTCGCTTTGCTCGATTTCGGGCAACCGCGTTTCCTATTTTTTTTGAGGCGATGATCCCCAACCTCTTCCTACCTAATTCATTAGGAATGGAAAAGATAATGCACAATCTATCTACCCTGTTTTTTTTCCCTTCATCCATGACCTTTTTAAACTCTGGCCGTTTGGCCAGGCGTTCGGTTTTTTTGAAAGAGAAATCTTGCATCTACTCGATGTTCCCCGCAGAGGTTCTCTGCAATTAGACCGTCAAGCGCTTCCTGCCTTTTCGCCGGCGGTTGGCTAACACGCGTCTTCCCCCAACGGTAGAACTTCGTTTACGGAAGCCGTGTACTCGTTTTCGTTTGATGTTGCTGGGTTGAAAAGTTCTTTTCATGAATCTGTCCTAAAAAAATCTTATAAAATGCGAAAATCCCGCCTTACTCCTACCAAAACAGATGGTTAGACAACCGGAGATAATACGGGAAGGTTTGGAGGATTATTTCACCGGCGAGAGCCCATGTCAAGGGCTAATCCCTTTCTTTCAAAGTCGATGGCCAAGTTAGGGCCTTTTTATTAAAAATTGTGCAAATTTGAGGAAAAATGCGGTAACATATTTGTATTCAATTAGTAACATGTTTTTTGATTCATTGCCGAGGCACCCCCGGTGGGGAATTGAGTGAGAGCTTATACCCCGGCATGAAAGCAAAGAGGTATAAGTATAATTAAACCGGGTCTTTTTGTACTGCCTAAACTTTTTGGTGGGGTTCTTTTATGAAGATGCTGATTTCATTGGGTTTATTTTTTGTGCCGGTTTTGTTTTCCGGCGCGTGGGGTGTCCAGTCTGCATGGGGAGAGGACTTAAAGGTAACTCTCGAACACGAGGTAGCTGGGATCACTCCGGAAATGAAGATTCTTCCCTACGAAAAGGGCACACTTCTGGCAAATTCTGGTAGTCAATCCTATCCGAAAACAGATTCCAAAGCGAAAACTTCCTATTACTCTTCAGATCGGAAATCTGTCCGGGAAAAGAAATATGCCAATGCCGGATACATCACGCCTGGTTTAGATCCTGTAGGTAAGGTTGCCAAACTGTTTGAGCAAAAGCTGGGGTCATCGGGTCCCGATGAAGTTTATGTGGATATCGGTAAGCGACAAGGGATAGAAAAAGGCGACCGGTTCACCGTTTACACACTGGACCGTTATATCTATCATCCTGTTTTACCGGGGCGGAAATATGAAAGGCTGGAAGAATTTACCCAGGCGGAGTTTGGCCGAAGGATCGGACATAGTTCCAGGGAATTCGCGGATCAACCTCCTGGAAAACCTATTGGGCATCGGGTGCTGATTCATGGTGTGCTTGAGATCACCGAGGCGGGGGAGAAGTATTCTTCTGCCCGTGCTGTGAAATCGTATGAAAGCATAGAAATTGGAAACCTGCTCATGCCCTATCAAAAGTTTGAGGACCAGACTTCCCTCTCTTCAGAGACAAATAAATCCATCGAAGGTTTTATTATTGCGACCAAGAGAGACAAGATAGCCATCGGGCATGATCATATTATTTACATCGATAAAGGTTGGGAGGATGAGGTGCGGCCCGGCGACAAATTTGAGGTCTATACTGTTCCCACCATTGATGAAAATACCTGGTATCAAATATTTGAAAAGAGCAATGAACCTATCTTTCCTTCATTGGAAAAGAGGGATAAGACGCCTCTCTTACCTTTTGTGCTAGGGGAAATTAAGGTCATCGCTACGCAAAAGAAAACCGCGACCGCGATTGTGGTGAAAAGCAATATTGAAATGGGGATTGGTAACCCGATTCGGTTTAAACCTTCTCATCATCCTGGCTGAATTTTCAGAAACCGCTTCTTACCGACTTTGATGAGATATTCCTGATTCCCAGGTAACTCCTGGTTTACATCAGAAACTTTATCTCCATTTACCGTTACAGATCCTTGTTGAATAAGACGCCGGGCAGCCGAGGTGCTGTCGGTCAACTTAAAGTCTTTCAGAATATTACAGATTCCCCGTAAATCATCTCCCCAACCTTCCGCAACCGGGATTTCTTCCGGTAGATTTTTTTTCTTGAACACATTTTCGAATTCGGTCAGAGCGGTTTCTGCAAGTTCCGAAGAATGGTAACGGGCAACGATTTCTTTGGCTAGATTCATCTTGGCATTTTTAGGATTCAGAGCTCCCGATGCGGCCTGTTTTTTCATGGTTTCCAGTTCTTCTGCATTGACCTGGCTTAACAGCTCGAAGTAGCGCCACATTAAATCATCTGAGATAGACATTATTTTCCCGAACATGTCTTGCGGAGCATCAAAAACACCAATGCTGTTGCCCAGGCTCTTGCTCATTTTTTGCACGCCATCGGTTCCTTCCAACAAAGGCATGGTGAGGACGATCTGAGGCTTTTGCTCGTATGCCCGCTGGAGGTCGCGACCAACAAGAAGGTTGAATTTCTGGTCCGTGCCGCCCAACTCCAAATCAGATTTCAAAGCTACTGAGTCGTACCCCTGGATCAAGGGATACATCAACTCATGAATAGAAACCGGCAGGTTTTTTGCGAGTCGCTTTTGAAAGTCATCCCGCTCCAGCATTCGGGCAACGGTATAATGTGCCGCTAGCTCGATCATGTTTACCGAAGTGAACTTGTTCATCCATTCACTGTTATAGGCAATGGTAGTTTTGTCTTTATCCAGGATTTTATAAACTTGCTGAAGATAAGTTTTCGCGTTTTCCTTGACTTCTTCAGGCGTCAGATTCTTACGAGTCTCAGAACGGCCAGTAGGGTCGCCGATCATGCCGGTAAAGTCCCCGATCAAAAAAACGACCTCATGGCCTAACTCCTGGAACTGCCTCATCTTGTGCAGCAATACCGTGTGCCCAAGATGTAAATCGGGCGCTGTAGGGTCAAACCCAGCTTTCACTCTCAAGGGTTTCCCTGATGCAAGTTGTTTGGCAAGATCTTTTTCGTCGATGATTTCGGAGGTGCCTCTCCGAATAGCTTTAAGTTGTTCGTCTACAGGAAGCATACTGAAGTTAACCGGGTTTAAAATTTAATGCTAAACTAAAAGCAGGAAGCTAGCATACAGCAAATGAATCTGCAACTGCAGTGATGGACGCGCAAACTTATCTTACATTAAAAATGGAAAACGAAGAGCTTAAATCAAATCCTGCGGAGGCCATTGACCTCCGGGCCCGGAAGTTTACACAAGCAGGTTACGGGTTCCTGGGTCTGAACGTGGTTTATCTTGCTATTGCCATGTATTTTATTCCCCCATTCAATCTGGGGTTAACGGCGGTCCTCTCTTTATTAGCTTTTGTACTTCTTTTAGGAGTGCTGACCTATTACTTGCTTCAGGGAAAGAAAAGACTAGCCCAAGTACTAGCTATTATTTATGGGCTTCGGTCAATATTTGCGATAAATTCCTTGATGGATGTAAGCACATTTCAGGCGGTGCCATTTTTTCTTCCATGCTTATTCCTAGCATTTTATCTGCTCGGACGAGCAGGATGGGATTGGCCCTAACCGGGCTACGCCCGTTGGGAATTGTACAACAAGGCTACACCTTGGGGAAATAAGCAATAGCTGTTACTGTACTCAAACAGTGCTGGCGGCATAATAAGCTATCGCTATCTGCCTTGCATGCGGCTAGCTGGCCCCACGCCTATTGGTCAGGGGTTCTCCCCAAATGACTTAATCGGTTGAAACCCCTCCGCACCCCTGTTATAAAAGAATCCTTTAGACTCAATTTGGAAAAGGTTTAACGTGTCTTCCCCCTTTATAAAATCTGCCGACCAGCTCCCTTTGCTTACCAATGTGGGACGAAAGTTTCTCGGCTTGGAGCATAATAAGTCCCCGGAATTGGCTCATCGGGTCCAATCCGTTTTCCATTTTCTAAATGGAAAGTTGGGATTTCCGGATACCGAGACGGGTCGGCACAATCAGGGAATGTTTAATCTACTTATCTGCACGGTTTATCCTGAAATATTGATTGATCTGGCAGATTTGATATATGTTCAGCATGAGCGTCCAGCAGTTTATTTGAACTTTGATCACATCCACCTCAATCTTCGCAAGGACGGCACCGCTTTATCTCAACCGATGGAGCAAGTTGATGAACAACTTTCCTATTTATTCTGTGAACTTGGCAACCTGATTAAAAATGACCCCTTTCTTTATAATGATCCGGAATGGACTACCTTGCTTGGTGAAAGCTATAGCTTTTATTTGTCCGAGACCAAGAACTTTCCCTGGGATAATCCGATGGAATTAGTACCGCATGATTTGAGTGCTCCTCTGATGGATGTAGCAACTGGGCTTGCAGGGTTCCGGTTAATTCATGACTGGCCTAAAGACTTCCCACGGTTGGTTCTGGCTGACAACATGCCATTCATCATTAAAGGACTGATCCATTTTGCCAAACAATCTGGCAAGAAAAATATCGAAGTCCTTAATGTCGATTTTCCAGACGGCCCGCTGGGTAAACATTTTGGATGTATTCTTGTCAGCAAGTTTCTGCACCATTTACAAAGAGCAGAACGCCAGCAGTTTCTGCGATGGGCAAAAGAGGCACTGGAGCCGGAGGGTTCCCTGTTGATTCTGGACACCGACTTGGAATGCCAGATTTTAAAACGTGCCCGAAACCCGGAGTACCAAAAAAAGTTGACTCACGGTTACTTAGAAACTTTGGTAGAGATAGAAGATAGTTTTTGCGAAACCCTGATTCAGGATGTCCGCCAAATTGGTTTTGATGTTTCCCATTTTGATTTCCACGAATACGAAGATGAAACAGATGCCTACAGCCAACTTGCGGGGGATAATCTGTCGATAAAATTCGTAGGGCTGGAAATTATTGCCCGGCGACTCGCCGATGGCAATGGAAAATAGCTTTTTTGGGTGAACGGTGGGAGGAAGATAAAAGCCTGAGGTTCTTCAAACCGTGATAGCTCTCTTCCAGCTTGACCAAGCTATGGCTGGTTTACCCCTCCACGCCTAGTGGTTGCTAGTTACCCCCGGAGGTTCTCCAGACTGAGGAGTTTTTTTAGGGCTTTCCATTCGGTCTGGATGGCGACGTTGGCATTATTTTCCATTTCTCGATAGAGCTTAATGACCCTTTTGCCTGTAGGAGTCAGTTCTGCTCCGCCCCCTCCCTTACCCCCGGTAACACTGATGACCAGAGGTTCTTTGAAGCACCGGTTCATGGTGTCCACCATATTCCAGGCACGCCGATAGCTAAGATGTCTTTCCCGGGCTGCCTGGGAGATAGAACCCTCCCTGCCAATTGATTCCAGTAAATCTACTTTCCCCGGTCCCAGGGCAATTAAATCTCCGGAAAGTATGCGTAAACGGGATCGACATTGGATTGTGTTTTTATTTTTTTCTGTCAAATTGTAACGCCCCTATTTTTTTAGACGAACCAGACCCAGTGCATTGGGGATCGGTTTAGAATAAGTGTTTTCATCATGCTCTCTGGAACCGGTGGAATAACTGCCGATAAAATCGTATTTTTTTTCCCCGGCGTTAATGAATAGCTGGGCGTCTGCCCCGCCTTCCACATACATGGCTTGCTTCAGGCCGATGGGAAGTTCAAGTAACATGTTTATCAAATCGTGAGAGGTATATGGCGACCGAACATGAATGAATAAGACTCGGTTTTGATGATCCAAGCCAATGGCGGCTATGCTCGACATTTTTTTTTGTTGCGCCCACATATTTTCTCCATGACAGGAGATCATGCGAATGCTTTGGACCAAGGTTCCGTACTTTTTTCGAAGCGTATTAAAATCTTCGCAATCCCGATCAATGATCCGCACTGGGAGTAAATTTTTTTCATCGGGATCAAAAACGAGGATGGTTTTATCTTTGGAAACCCAGGTGTTATTGGTGTGTTGCCGGTTTTTCATGAAAGAGACACTGGACATCATATTTTTTTGGTACATGCTCGCATTGATAGCGGCAACCAGCCCATTCTTGTTTACCCAATCTTTTACAGACTGACGTTTACCCTGGTCTTTGGATGAGGCGTTTAATAATCTCAAACCAAAAAATGAGGTGTCGGCTCTTAAAATACGGATTAATGAGTCACTAAAAGCAGATTTTTTTGAGGCCTGAAAAACTCCTAAATCCAAGCCGCTCTCAAGATTTTTCCAGACAGAAGGCTCCGCAGAATGCGATGGGCCAGCTCCGGGGCTGATTGTCAGCATACTGGCACTTAGCAAAATGATTAGTAGCAGATGTTGGAAACTTTTCAAGATTATTGGCTCCCGTACAAGTAATGCGTGGAAGGTTTGTCTTTAATCAGGAGATTATAACTTGCATTTTTCGGGTTGTCCTTGAATTTTTTATTCTAAAAATACTAAATTCAAATTGGAAAACTATTGAATTATATAGGCTAAATAGGGGTTTTGGGGAAAGGTTTGATTGATTTTGCAGGGAATTTGATCCATAATAAGAAATCACTTTCATTAAAAATATTTTTTCCAAGAGGGGTTTATGAAGATCATTTCTCGAATTATGGCATTGTTAGTAGCGGTATTTTTTGCGGGTTGTGCGGGTCAGACTGGAAGTACTACAGCGTCTAATTCCAGCACAGGTAAAGCACTAACAATTACTCAACCGGCTACGCTGACAAATGTTAGCAGTCCGTTAAAAGTTTGTATGGCCACCAATGGTTATACAGTAGAGCCTGCTAAAAAAGGTGTGAATGATGGCAAAGGCCACCATCACCTGATTATAGATACAAATATTCCCGCAGACTTGAGCCAGCCGATTGCCAAGGATGACACCCATATTCACATGGGCGATGGTTCTACCTGTAAAACCATTAACTTGGCCAAAGGCCAGCACACCATTACGGCCCTTTTTGCACAGGGCAACCATGTACCTTATAACCCACCGGTCACAGATTCTGTAACCGTTCGTGTGGTGCAGGTAAATTAATTTAATCTGGGCTACTGGATTAAACTGAAAATTCCACCTCCGGTTCGGGGGTGGAATTTTTTTTGTTATTTTCTGATCTTAGAGAGAATTAGATATCCTTGAATCTCCCATATAGTTTCTTGCGGAAGGCGTATGTCAGAATTAGTTAAAACTCCTGTGTTTGCGGATGACAACTTAATCAACCTGTACCACCTGAACGAGATGTACCAGAATGTCGCGACGGAGGCTTCCAGGAGAATGCAGGAGACTCTCCAGATTAATGTTCCCATCAGCTCAGGAATCTGGGGGGGTACATATCTTATTGCCCATCCTAACGGCTTGGCAAGAAGACGCATCTGGAGGCTCTATTGCATCGTTAACCTTCCGCAGAATTCCCCATTGGACAAGCATGCAAATCTGGAGAAGCTGGTTTCAATTTATTGCGATGTGTTCAAAGAGGCGTTTTCACCGCAGTTGGAGTTGAAGCTGAATATGTGGGGTGGCCGCCTTCCCTACAGTAATTCGGCAAAACCAAGCCTAACTCTGCACATGGAAGACACTACCGAAACGGTGAGATGGCTTAGGGCCTTCTTCGTTTGGAATCATACCCCATGGGAAGAGTCTATCATTTGCGATACGGTAAGGATCCTCAAAGAATATAAAGAGTTTTTTGATTTGAAAAAAGGTCCGGAGGTCAAAGACCCAAAAGAAATTAAATACCTTCTTCAGGATATTATAATTATCTACCGTACCCTGCAAAATGCCTGCAGTGAAGATTTTCAAGAGCATGCCAACCCGATCATTGCGAAAATGATGGAACATTTTTTGTCAGGTCTGCATGATCGCGGAGATATTGTCGACCTTTATGAACTGGTTTATAAAAACGCCTTAATTTATGGTTTTGAGGAAAGTTTGGAAGGTCCCTACAAGAAAGCCGGTCTCGATATTCATTCTCTGGAAAACTGGCCTGTGGAAAAAATCAACTGGGTGCCTGATGAGTTGAAGGAAAAGCTAGTTCCTCCCATTCAGCAGGTGTTTGCCGGGTTTAAAGCAGAGTTAGAAAAAGAGAAGCATTAAAACTACAATTCTGAGAAATATATCAGGCCTTCAAAGCTGAAACAAAATCTTCCAGGCTTTCAAAAATCAGGTCGGCCTCATCAAAGTTTATATTCTGATTCAGAGGATTTCGCAAAATGATGCAGGGCATTCCTGCTTCTTTAGCCGCATAAAGTCCCTTTAGAGCGTCCTCCAGAACAAAGCATTCAGAAGGGGCGCATCCTAGTTTTTCAGCCGCGTTTAAAAAAATATCGGGATGCGGTTTCTCTCTGGAGGCAGATTCCTTGCCGAGAATAACCGGGAATAAATCTGATGCACCAGCATTTTCGAGGATGTATCGAATATCTTTGGCCCAGGACCCTGAGGCAATGGCCAATTTATGTTTGAGCGATAACATTTCTACCATGTTCCCGGCCAACGGAAACAGTTTGATTTCTCCACTCTGGCAAAATCGGGAATAGACCTCGAACTTTTGTTTTCTCATGTCAACAGGGTCAACATCCAGTTTGAGATCATGGCGTTCGATTTCTCCCGCAATTCCTTTTCCCTTCGAGGTCCACTCGACCCAATATTCCTCTTTATTCAAGGTGTGCCCGTAACGTTCAAAAACTTCGTTATAAGCCCGGTAGTGGAAAGGTTCAGAGTCAGCCAGCAGACCATCAAAGTCCAGGACCGCGGCCTTGCTGCTAGTGAGGAGAGAATGTAGTTTTTTTATTGATGAGGATGGATTCGTCATGCTTGATTAGTCCAGAATTTTCCCGAACCGATCGAACCGGACCCAGTTTTCAATGCGATTCCAGGACCAGTAAATCATTAATGCTTTGCCTCGAACTTTTTTAACATTTAAAAATCCCCAATAACGGCTGTCCTGACTATTTTCCCGATTATCGCCCATAACAAAGACATAGCCATCTGGAACCAGAACGGGGCCAAAATCATCTCTGGGAACCAGGGAACCTTCTGAAACGGGGTCGGTATGGCGGGCGTGAGTATCCGCATGAAGCTTGCCATTGATATAAACTTTTTGTCTCCGAACTTCCAGTAAATCTCCTGGCAGGCCGATCACGCGCTTTATAAAATCCCTTCTTTCATCCTTAGGAAATTTAAAAACGATGATGTCTTCTCTTTCAGGAACTTCGGAAAATAAAATGATATCGTCAAACAATTTGATATTGAGAAAAGGAATTTCGTTAGGGATATGCGTTCCATAAGAGAATTTGGAAACCAGAATATGGTCTCCGATAAGGAGCGTGTTTTCCATGGAGCCGGAGGGAATTTTAAACGCCTGAATAATAAAGGTGCGAATCAACAGGGCGAGAAGCAGGGCAATAAGAATGGCTTCGGTATACTCGCGGGCAATGCTCTTTTTGGGTGTTAAGGATTTCTCCTCTGCTTCGTTGATATTATTAGTCATCAGTCCTCAACACTGCAAGAAAGGCTTCTTGGGGAATTTCTACGCTGCCTACCTTTTTCATTTTTTTCTTACCTTCTTTTTGTTTTTCCAATAGTTTGCGCTTGCGGGTGATATCGCCGCCATAACACTTTGCCAATACATTCTTCCTGAGTGCCTTGATCGTTTCACGCGCAATGACCTTGCTGCCTATTGCCGCCTGGATCGCTACCTCAAACATTTGACGGGGTATTTGTTCCTTCAGTTTTTTTGCCAGGTCGCGGCCCTGATAGAAAACTTTATCTTTATGTGCGATCAACGATAATGCATCAACGAGTTCTCCGTTCAAAAGAACGTCCAACTTTACCAGATTGGATGTCCTGAAATCTATAAATTCATAGTCGAAGGAGGCGTAACCTTTGGTGCCTGATTTGAGGCGGTCGTAAAAATTCAGAACGATTTCGTTAAATGGCAGTTCGTATTCCAGCAATACCGTTTGAGGATTCATGTATTCCATCTTTTTTTGAACACCCCTGCGGTCGCGGACCAATGCCATCACTACCCCGATATATTCTTCCGGAACGATAATAGTTCCTATGACGTAGGGTTCCTCGAGATGATCGATATTTTTTTGATCTTTTAATTTAGTGGGATTGTCGATCATCATCGTAATTCCATCCGTGGTAATGACTTTATAAATGACAGTGGGTGCAGTGGTAAGGAGATCGACATTGTATTCACGTTCAATGCGCTCTCTCACTATTTCCATATGTAGTAATCCCAAGAAACCGCACCGGAAGCCAAACCCCAAGGCCGTAGAGGTTTCTGCCTCATATGAAAATGATGCATCATTCAATGTTAGTTTTTTTAACGCATCGCGTAAATCTTCATAGTCTTCACCGCTAATGGGATACAGTCCGCTGAAAACCATCGGTTTGACTTCTTTGTAACCGGGCAAGGGTTTATCGGTAGGATTTTTGGCATGAGTAATGGTATCTCCCACCTTAGTCTGATCCAATTGCTTGATATTGGCGACAAGGTAGCCCACCTCTCCGACGCCAAGTTGGGAGCTTTGCACCTGATTGGGGTTGAACGTACCCAATTCCTCGACGAAGAATTGGTTTCCCGTTGCCATCATCATAACTTCTTCACCTACCTTAAGAATTCCCTGTTGAATCTTTACCAACACGACAACTCCACGGTATGCGTCATACCATGCATCAAAGAGTAGCGCCTGCAGCTTTTTTGAATCCTCTCCGGTTGGCGGAGGAATCTGGCGAACTACAGCCTCCATCAATTCGTCTATACCTATTCCTTCTTTGGCACTTACCAGAATTGCTTCGCTGGATTCTATCTGGAGCACATCTTCCAATTGTTCTTTTATAAATTCAGGGTCTGCGCTGGGCAGATCAATTTTATTGATAACCGGTATGACAGCCAGGTCATGTTGCATTGCCAGGTTGAGGTTGGCGATGGTCTGAGCTTGAATGCCTTGCGTTGCATCGATGACGAGCAAAACTCCTTCGCAGGCTGCAAGACTACGGGATACTTCATAGGTAAAATCTACATGGCCGGGAGTATCAATCATGTTGAAGTTATAATTTTCTCCATTGTTAGCCTTGTATTTCAGGTGAACGGTTTGAGCTTTAATGGTGATTCCGCGCTCTCGCTCCAAATCCATATTGTCCAATACCTGTTCTTTCATTTCCCTTTTAGGAATTGCTGATGTGGCAAGAATAAGTTTGTCGGCAAGGGTAGACTTGCCATGATCAATATGGGCAATAATAGAAAAATTTCTTAATCGATCCTGATTCATAATTTGTTCACTGTCCAAAAAGCATTTACATCCCAATATTAGGATTGATTGCTGGGTTTTACGGGTTATCTTTCGGGCAAACCGCGCCGGTAGTCCTTGCTAACAACAGGAATAACGATCAGTGGGTGGGTGAAGGCCGCGCCACTTTCTCGGTGCGAGCCGTGGGAGGAACCTCAATATGTTTAGGGCTAACAGGCAGGGGTTCTTTATATTCCTGCAGATATTTCCACCATTCATCAAACCGGTTTTTCATAGCATCATAATCTTTAGCGTTGTCAATATCAAGGGCTGACCCCGGGTAGGGAACATCCAAAGCCATAAAACGGGTTTTCATGATGGTGCCGATTATTTTTTCCAGCTCTTTTTTGGGATTAAAATTGCGAAAATAATTTACCAGGGAATCGAGTCTCAGATTGGCGAAAAACAGGCATAATTGCAAGCCGATATAGTTTTTATAATGCCTGGCCTTGTCTTTCCCAAAAATGGATAATCCGAACAGGACCAGGTTTTTGAAATTTCTCTGGTAGCGGTACTGGTACATTTTCTGAATGTATTCCCGATTTTCAATCCGCAAGGGTTTAACCAGATGCAGGTTGTTAATCCGGAAGCTATCTTCTTTCAGGTGAAGATAGGCCATTTTTATACCTTGTTTTCCTTCCTTGGGATAAAAATACTTCAATGTTTCACGCGAAACTATTCCCAGGACATGGTCGAAATTTCCCATGTCAGCATGGTCAAGAAAGTATTCCACTTCTTGTGGGGTTATCAGGGGTGCATCGCAGGGAACAATCAATACGGCTCTATCACGGTGAGTATCTGTGTTTGGTGCCTCTCCGTTTTTATCCTTTAAGGACTGGAGAAAAGTGTGCCAGACATTCTCATAAAGGTTGGTTCTTTGTTCAACAATGTGAATGCGTTTGGGAGAGTTTAAATCAACGCGTCCTGAAAGAAACACCTGATCCAGTTTTTTCTTTGGGCCTACAATATAGATATCCTGAATGGTTTCTACTTTTTGCAAAGATTCGACAATATAATGGATTAAGCATTTCCCATTAATTGTTAAAAATGCTTTGTTCTGATGATGAACCTTGTAGCTGGCTTTCCCCTCTCCTGCTACCAGGATTGCATCATATTTTTTTTGACCGTTCATTGAATCCATACAAAAAGAACCCTCTCCATTTTGACTTTATTATAATACCTTGCGCTCAACATTGAAATTGGTTATACACAGGACTTACTTACTTTTTTCAAAATACCAGATTTTCTGAATATGTCGACTTCTTCCAGCCTGAAAACCACCCCATTGACTGCTATTCATAAAGAGCTAGGGGGCAAGCTCGTTCCTTTTGCGGGTTGGCAAATGCCCATTCAGTTTCAAGGGGTCATTCAAGAGCATCAATGTGTCCGTGATGGTGTGGGTATTTTCGATGTCAGTCATATGGGCGAGATCGAGATCCAGGGACCTTCTGCCAAGAGCTTGATTCAGAAACTGGTGACTAATGATATTGACTCAATGCAGGACAATCAGGCCCTTTATACCCTGATGTGCCTGGAACATGGCGGTGTGGTGGATGATTTACTGGTTCACCGTTTTTCTGAAGATCATTATTTCCTTTGTGTGAATGCCTCAAATACGGACAAAGATTATGAATGGATTTTAAAAAATGCCGGTTCTTGCGATGCAAAGATTCGAAATACCAGTCTGGAGACTGCACAATTTGCTGTTCAAGGAAAAAACTCTGAGCCTTTGTTGCAAAAATTATGTGAAATCTCTTTAAGTGAGATCAAATATTACCATTTTAAAAAAACAAAAATTCACAATTGTGAAAGCATCATTGCACGAACCGGATATACCGGTGAGGATGGTTTTGAGATTTATATTGATGCGGATCACGCCGAACCTGTTTTCAGGGCCATTCTTGATGCCGGAAAAGACTTTAATCTTCAGCCCATTGGCTTGGGAGCTAGGGATACGTTGAGAATGGAAATGGGATATGCCCTTTATGGTAATGAAATCAATGAGAAATCTAAACCACTAGAGGCTGGGTTAGGTTGGGTCATTAAATTAGGCAAAAAGGATTTCATAGGGAGGGCAGAGCTTGAAAAACAAAAACATGCAGGAAACAAACGCAAACTGGTAGGAATCCGCCTGCTGGGTCGAGGAGTGCTGCGCCCACATTACCAGATTTTGAAAAATGGGGCTCCCGTAGGGGAGCTGACCAGTGGAACTTTTTCTCCTTCCTTGAATACTGGGATCGGATTATGTTATGTATCCTCTGAATATGCAGAACCGGGAACGCAACTGGACGTGGAAATCAGAAAGTTGAGTGTACCCGCTGAGGTGGTCAAGCCGCCTTTTTTACCAACACGCGTCAAAAAATAAATAATCTCTATTTTTATCGGAGGCATTATGGAGGTCCCCAAAGATTTATTGTATACGCTTGAACATGAATGGATACGTGTTGATGGCAAGAGTGCTGTGATCGGTATAACCCAATTTGCGCAAGAACAATTAGGTGATATTGTTTTTGTCGAACTGCCTGAAATGGGGACCCAACTCGAAAAGGAAAGTCCGTTCGGAGTTGTGGAATCGGTGAAAACCGTATCTGATCTTTATGCCCCGGCAAACGGTAAAGTCACAAAAGTGAATAAGGAGTTGGAGACCAACCCGGAAATGGTTAATATTGACCCCTTCGGTGCAGGATGGATTGTTGAAATTGAACTTTCCAGCGAAGAAGATCTTAAAACGCTTCTCGACCCAGATGCCTATATCGAACAATGCGAAAAGGAGTTGGAATAAGTCTTTCCTCTCCTCTGACCCTGACCTATGCGGTACATCCCTCATACAGAACAGGATATCAGGCTGATGCTTGCCGATATCGGTGTGCAAAATATCGATGCCTTGTTCGATAGCATTCCAGACTCTTTAAAACTAGCAGACACCTTGCTGGATTTGCCTGAGAGTCTGTCTGAAAGTGAGTTGACTGAATATTTTAAGCGGCTCCAGAAAAAAAATGCTACGGCAGAAGATTTTTCCGTTTTTCTGGGAGCCGGAGCGTACCACCATTTTTCTCCAATTTTGATCGATCATTTAATTTCCCGCGGTGAATTTGCCACCAGCTATACCCCTTATCAGCCCGAAGTTAGTCAGGGAACTCTCCAGGCCATTTATGAGTTTCAAACCCTGATCTGTATGTTGACGGGAATGGAGATCGCTAATGCTTCCATGTATGACGGGGCTTCAGCCCTTGCCGAAGCGGTGGTAATGTCTAATCGGGTCAACCGCCGCACAGAATTTCTGGTATCCCAGGCGGTCCATCCTGAATATCGAAAAGTGACTGAAACCTACACGCGGGGAAGCAGCTTCAGCCTTAAGGAAATCCCTGTTAACGAAAAAGGAAAAACAGATATCTCTAACATTGTTGCGAACCTGTCAGAGAATACTTCTGCCGTAGTACTGCAATCGCCAAACTTTTTAGGAACGGTAGAAGAATATGCCTCGTTGAAGCAAACACTATCTGAAAATGGCACTCTCCTGATCGTCGCTGTAGCGGAAGCGTTATCGCTGGGTATCCTTCAGGCACCGGGAGTGCATGGTGCAGATATTGTGGTGGGGGAGGGGCAGTCGTTAGGTTTGCCGGTCTCTTTTGGGGGACCTTATGTAGGTTTCTTTGCAACACGGGAAAAATTTTTAAGACAAATGCCGGGGCGCCTGGCTGGAGAAACAGTGGACCAGAATGGGCAGCGGGCTTATGTCCTGACCTTGTCTACTCGGGAACAGCATATTAGGCGTGAGCGAGCCACCTCCAATATTTGCACCAACCAGGGCTTGTGTGCTCTGGCAACTGCCATTTTCATGTCCACCTTGGGAAAACAGGGATTTCGTGAACTGGCTGTGCTGAACTTGAGAAAAGCTGACTATTTAAAAAACCGTTTGGCCCATGTTCCTAATTTCAATATTCGCTTTTCTACTGACACGTTTAATGAGTTTGTCCTTGAATGCCCCCGTCCCGCTGAGGAAGTTCTAAATGCCTTGAGGCAGGAGCGTATTATCGGAGGCTATCCCTTAGAGTCCTATTACCCGGACTTAAAAAACTGTCTACTGGTGTGTGTAACGGAATTGAATACCCGTGAGGAAATGGATCGCCTGGTCGATAATCTAGAAAAGCTTTAATCCCACCCAAGAGGTCATCTCACTGCTTGAAGACCGCGTTGGTGAAAAATTTAAAACTATTCCATCCATGACTCTGGATTAGGGGGTTCTTCAACCAGTTCAAGTTGTTTGCCAATCATACTTCGTATCTTGCTGCTAAAGAAAAACCAAACTATTTTCATGCCGAAGGTTGTAGCCAATTCGGCCTTCAATAGGTGCATGACCCTGTCTCGAAGTAATACGCGAGGTTTAGTATCTGCTTCTTTTAATCTGGCCTCAGAAAAGTTTCCCCATTCCGTAGGAATTTTATAGTCTTCAACTGAATCTGAGGTGCCAGGTTTCATCTCCATTTCGTAGGGGGCGAGGAACTCCTTTAACAATTCATGAGCTTTGATTCGTCCTTTTCGGTAGTCATATTCCCGCCAGTCCTTTTTAAAAAAACCAAGAAAAGCAAATAACTCATCTCCGGCAGTTTGCTCTTTTTTTGAACCGATCAAGGCAAACTGGATATTGAGTTTGTTATTGATCCCTGCCGCATTGTCGAGAATAAATATGCTATAGGAGAGAATTTCTTTCAAAGCCGGAATAGCCAACGTGTTGTGAAATCTCTGATTTCTTCTTATGATATTTCCGAGGTCCCTTTTTAAAATTGTTTGGTTGTCGTCCGCATATTTAGTGGGGTTATATTCTCTTTTTTTATCGATAATGGCGTTTGCCTGATCTTTTAATGTCTGTGAGATTGCGTGCTGTTCAGTTTGGCTTGAGCTGTTAATGAGAGATGCTAATATTCCATAATAGTTTTTTGCCCAATCTATTTTGTTGTTCGTGTGATCTGCTCGCATCCAGTCTTTGGCGTCAATCTCTCCTAAAGCCATTTTGACCCAATTCACTAAATATTCTTTGAAAGGCTGGTTGGCAGAAATCGGGTCCGGATGTGAGCGCGACTTATTAACGTTCGGATCAACCAGAATGAATATACGATCCGGATTTTCTTCTTCTTCATCCGCCTCTTTAGCAAGTTTGATAGCTTCTTTTAGAGGCTCATTATTGAACATGCCTCCATCAATAAATGCCAAAGGGTCTTTGAAAAAATCAGGATTTTTTATCGCCTGGGTTGACCCGGGATAATCTTCAGGTTTCCGCTTTACCGGTTCGCTTTGAAATGCAATAGGAAAACTTCCGCTGGCAATGGCTTCGGAAACCATTTGGTTCCATTCCTCTGTGTTTTTAAATTTGTTCGCAAAAAACTTGTTGCGGGCAAAATCAGAAAAGAATGTTGTGGGAAACATGGAGCCTTTTTTAGGGACCTGATAGGGAATTTCATAATCAATCCCGTTCATATTGCTCATCGCAAAACTGGTGCGAAGCGGTTTGTCACCAGAAGGGGCAAAGCTTGCCGGGCCATTAGACTTTGTAGGTAAAGCTAGATACTCCCTGGCAATTTGCCTTATTATATTTTTTGATAATAATGCGTTTTCAGGTGGATCTTCCAGAAGATGGACGATGTCAATCTTATCCACCCATGCGTCATGCAGGTTCTTCTTTAAGTTAGGGTAATCGTACATCATGATCCGCGCGACCATGGCTGCTGTTAACGACCCGGCGGAAGCGCCGGTAATGACATCCAGCTCATAGGCGTTCCCGTTCCCTTCTTCATTGGATTTTTTATTCAATTTATCCAGAGCGTAAAGAAGTTCTGTTAAAGCTCCAGCTTCATAGCTACCCAGAGACACAGCCCCGGCGATAATCAGCGCGACCTTTTTCATATTTCTTCCTCCTATATGAATAAAAGATATTCCATAGCCAAATTTTGTTCGCAAATTGGCTGTAGCTTTTCATTAGATTGGTAGCAAACTCTATTCCGAATAGGGATTTAAGTCAATAAAGTTTTGCTTTTCCAAATATTTTGGTTAGCGGCTGGATAGCTGGTTGGAAAGTTCTTCGGCGGGATAGGTCAGAATTTCTGCCAGGGTTGGGTGGTAATGCGGTATTCCCGCAAGGTCTTTAACTGTGCCGCCAAAATGCATGAGCGTGATGAGTTCGTGAATCAGTTCTCCCGCTTCCGGTCCTACAATATGTCCTCCCAAAACTTTTCCTGATACCGGATCGCAGAGCAGTTTCACATGTCCATGCGTTTCCCCCAGGCACATCGATTTGCCATGATCGTCAAAAGGGTGGGACGCAGCCAGGTATGCAATATTACCGGCCTGACATTCTTTTTCGCTCAACCCCACACTGGCTACTGCCGGGTCGGTAAACACCACTGAGGATTTGAGGCGATCATCGACCTCTCGCTCACTTTCAGGGTGTGTGGCGTTATACCCGGCTACTTCTCCCTGCTGAATGGCGATATGAACCACCTCATGAATCCCATTTACATCACCCACAGCAAAAATATGAGGCTGGTTGGTTTTCATTTTTGCATCCACAGAGATGCGGCCATTATGAGTTTCGACGTTTGCGGATTCGAGGTCGAGCCCATCAATATTTGGTCTACGCCCAAGGGCTTGAAGGATGGTCTGGGCGCGGACACTTTTTTCTTCCCCTTCATGCTGAAAGTAAACGGTAGCGCCATCTTGCTCTTTCTCTGCCCTGAGAATATTTGTTCCGGTATAAAGGTTCATTCCTTCCTGCCTGAAACGGTGTTCAACCGGTCGGGCCAGGTCTTCATCACCTTTGGATAAAATGTGCGGGCTTCTTTGCAAAAGTGACACCTCTACGCCAATGCGCAAAAAAAACTGAGCCAATTCTACAGCCACTGCGCCAGCACCTAGAACAATGACCGACTTTGGGGCTTCCCGCATTTGCAAAACGTCATCGCTGGTGATGAAGCCGGTTTCCTTGAGTCCCGGAACCGGATAATCTGCAATCACAGAACCGGTAGCCAAGATGAATGATTTTGCTTTTAGGGTTTGATCTCCCACGCGGACTTCATGGGGAGAGATAAATTCTGCCCGTTCCTGAATGAGGGTAAACCGTTCGTCTTTTAATTGCTGGATTCGATAATCTGCGAAATCTTGAATGAGTTTATTTTTGCGGTCGTTGATAGCGGGTAGGCAGGCCTGGGGGTCAACAGGTTGAATACCAAACTCCTCGGCCCGGCGCATCAATGCCATGATATCCGATGAACGCAGAATCGTTTTGGTGGGCATACAACCCTTGAGAATACACAAACCTCCCAAAGGGCCGGGATCGATGATGGCTACCCGGGCTCCAAGCGATTGAGCGGTAGAAGCAGCTGAATAGCCGGCAGAACCTCCCCCGATAATCGCGACATCAAAATCCATAAAGAGCAATCCTCAGAGAGTCTGGCAGTCTTCAGGAGTAAGGTTGAATTCTCCACCGCATTCTTGAATCAGGTCGCGAGCATTTTTTTCCATAAACTCATCCCCTGTCTGCTTGAAAAGGTCTGCAGCTTTAACAAGGTGATGAATGGTTTCCTTGCCAGATTTGATCCCATAATAAAGCATCGCCAGGTTGCTGTGTGCTCGGCCAAATTCTGGGTTTATACGAATGGCTTCTTTATAATGTTTGAAGGCTTCTTCCATCTCGCCTATAAAGTTGCTGACCACCGCAAGGCTGTAATGAACCATAGGAGCCTCAGGTTTTAAGCGTAAGGCCTCCCGAAAAGATTGGCTAGCCTCCAGGTTCATACGGAGTTTTCCTAAACGTATCCCCAGATTGAAATGGGCCAGGAAATGATCCGGGTCCAGTTCAATGGCTTTTTTATAAGATTCGAAAGTCTTGCGGTCATCACCCAGCTTACTGAATGCCAGGCCATCCTGAAAATGTTCTTCCGCAGTTTTTTCCGATTGCTGTTGTGAAGGCATAAATTTCCTCTATCTTTCTACTGAATGGTATGAATTAATGACATAAATTGAAAATGGATTGGTACTTATGCTACCTTATTGCCCCCTGATAATGCAACCCAGACCATGTTTGTAGGGGAAATAGCTCATTTAATAAAAGTTTTTTAAAAATAGAAAGTTGTTATGGCAATAGAACCAGGAACTGAAGAAGAAAGGCTCATGCTGGGCCAGTGGATCAAAAGAGGTCAAAAACTCATTGTAGGGACATCCGCAATGGGGGACTCCTATTTAGACCCAAATGTCAAAAGGGAGGAAGATATTGAGAAGAAATCTGTAGAATACGTTGCTTTAGACCATAAGGTTGCTGAGGAACTTCCTCACCTGAAAGGTAAATTCCGCTGGGATCTGGAAAAATATTACCGCGACCGTTTTGGTCCTTACCTTCCTCAGGATTGATCATGTCTCGACTCAAAATTTCGGATATCTGTGACGCCCCGCCAGAAGGAACCGGGAAACAAATTCACTTTGAACACCTTTACACAGAGATCCCCTATGTTCTTGGCCTGTTTCAGGTCGAAGGGAAATTCTACTGCATTACCGACCAGTGTCGCTGTTGCGAAGGAAGCTTGGGAAAGGGTGTTGTAAAAGGATTGTTCGCCTTTTGTAATAAAGATGAGTGTGGTTGGAATGTTAGAAAAGGATATTGTAAATTCAACCGCTCCGATACCACCCCCACCTATAAAGTGGCTGTTGAAGAAGACGGCCTCTACATCGATATCTAACCGGCGTAGTCGCCGGTGGCAATTTGCAATATCATGTTTGGGCTAGCAAGAGGTTGGCTCGGCTGATGAACAAGCTCCTGCCCAATCCCCCTGATAAGGGGAGGATGGGTTTATTTTAAAAATACAGAATTTTTCAGGTATTTCATGAGTCTGGACTTAACCAAAAAAGTGGTTACTGTGCGTCCTGATCAAACCATCGCGACAAAACAGAACCTGCCCTATTATGTTGGCATCTCTACCGAGACCACCGGGGCTGTTGGACTGTCGATGAATCTTGTAGTGATTCCTCCGGGCGGGTCACCTAAAGCTCATTATCATAAAGATTTTGAAACGGCAATTTATTTATTGAAGGGCAGGGTCGAAACAAAATTTGGTGAAAACCTGAAAGAGTCGGTGATCAATGAAGAAGGAGACTTTGTATATATTCCTCCCGGTGTGCCGCATAAACCTGTGAACCTGTCTGACAGTGAACCGGCCCTGGCTATTGTTTCCCGCAATGACCCCAACGAGCATGAGAATGTCGTTCCCTATGGCTCGTAGCTCAATCACCCAGAAAAAATCTAAATATCGCGAATGGTTTGTTGCAAAAGTGGTTTCAGGGCCCCCTTCGCTTTAATTTAACTAGCCTGTGTCAAACTATCCATCAAGTTGAGCTTGTTTTTAGGCTGGAAGTATTCTGGAAGATGTTAAATGTTTGACGTTTTTTCATGTTCAATGGTATGCCTTTAACATGTTGAAAAGCTTGACAGTTTTATGGTTTTGGTTATAATGTCCCCAGATTATGAAGATAAAACTCGACACAGAAAGTTTTAACATTATTGGTGAAAGCCCGCAGATTCGTGAGGTTTTTGACATTGTGGGACGGGCTGCGGGTTCCCAGAGCACCGTAATGATATACGGAGAAAGCGGAACAGGAAAGGAACTGATTGCCAGGGCTTTGCATTTAAATAGCCCAAGAGCGTCCAAACCTTTCATCGCTGTTAACTGCGCTGCCATTCCCCATGACTTGCTTGAAAGTGAGTTATTTGGATATGAAAAAGGCGCATTCACAGGTGCTGTGAACGCTCGTATTGGTCGTATTGAGCTGGCGAATCAGGGGACCATATTTTTTGATGAAATAGGAGATATGCCGCCGCCTTTGCAAGTGAAACTGCTTAGAGTTTTGGCGGAAAGGGAGGTCGATCGTATTGGGAGCACAAAGTCCACACCCGTCGACATCCGTGTAGTTACTGCGACTCACCGGAATCTGGAAGTAGCCATCGAGGAAGGGCGGTTCCGGGAAGATTTGTATTACCGTCTCAATATCATTCCTCTCGAACTTCCCCCGTTGCGAGACCGAAAAACAGATATTCCGCTATTGGCGGGTTATTTTCTCAATCAGTTCAATGGGGCGGGAAGCACCAAAACTATTAGTGATGAAGCCATGAACATATTGGTGAACTATTCCTGGCCGGGCAACATTCGTGAGTTGGCGAATTTCGTGGAACGCATGGTGGTCTTGAGCATTGGTTCGACCATCACCCCAAGGGATTTGCCAGATAAAGTTTTGGGCGAAGTCCCCAAAGAAAAATGGACATCTCTTAAAAATGATTCGGAGCCGACAGGAAATCCGGCCCAGCTTCTTCAACAATCGTTAAAGCAATCCTTCCATGTGGGAATTCCTGATGAGGGCATCAACCTGAAAAAACTTGTCGAAGATTTCGAAAAAGAACTTCTCATCGAAGCGTTGGAAAAAACCGGTTGGGTCAAAAACAAAGCGGCAACTTTATTGAGCCTCAACCGTACCACCCTGGTCGAAAAACTCAAAAAACTTAAAATTACAAATCCACCGGTGTAGCTCCCGGGCGGGGGCTAATGGGCCACAAGGCTACGCCTTGAGGAAATGAATACGCGATATTCTTTCCTGGGCTTTTACCCTTTTAAACTGTGGAAGAATAATTACACCTGCTTAGAGGGATAATTATTCTATCCTGCTAAGGGATTATTCGATGCGGGCGTTTGCGAGTTCCTGAGCGACCTTGGTGATATCCTTAACAAATTTCTCGAAAGCCTGATCAGATTCTTTGTGCTGGGTCTGCTTTCGGATTTGTTCTCCATTGGCGTCAATGACAAGATCCAGGACATTGATCCCAGGAGTCACATGGTGTTTTCTAATTTCTACTCTAATTTCATTGACTTCCATAGGTTCCTCTCCGAATTAAACAGCAGATGATTTTTGTATTTTAAGGAACCCCTTTAATATCATTTCGGGATAAGTCGGTCAAGACCTCTATGAAGAAAATGGTCAGGAGGGGTCATAGTTTCTATCAAGCCGAGATAACCATTAGCTAGCCAGATTGAGATATTGCGTGTTGCCAGCGGTGGTTGTCCGCTAGACGGTGAAATCGAGGAGGCGGGATCTGGTTTGTTCGTTCTGAAGTTGGGATGACAGCGCTCGGATCGATGTTTCAAACCGCAACAATCCTTGCTGGAGGTTAGTGATTTCTTCGGCCAGGTCAGTGTCAGCCAAGCCGGATTCACTCTGGGTCAGGTTTTCTATCTGAATATTCAGGCTGTTAGCGGTACTTGCCAACCGGTTGCCGACTGCTCCCACTTGCCCCCGAGCCGCACTCAGGGTTTGGGAAGCCTGTTCAAAATCATCAACCGCTTGTAGAGCACCCTGAGCCGTTGAAACATCTGAGTTAGCAATTCCTAAGGATTGGGTGCTGGTGCTTTCCACCACATTGAGGCTGATTTGGTTGTCTGGTCCTGACCCGGTCCCGGCTTGAATATTTACAGGGTCTGCATTTTGCCCCAAGGTACCGTCCAGCAGGTTTCTATCATTAAACTGTAGGGAGCCTGTAATGCGGTCAATTTCGCTCTGGATTTGACCAAACTCCTGATTCAACGTCTCTCTTTGCGAATCATTGAGTGTGCCATTGCTAGACTGTATGGCCAATTCCCGACCCCGATTAACCAAGTCAGCGATACCAGCCAGTCCCCCATCAGCGGTGCGGACAAAATTGGTGCCAGATTCCACATTCTGGACAGATTGGGTCAGGGCACTGATATCTGATTGTAACTGAGCAGATAATGCGCTAGCCGCAGGGTCGGTTCCTGCTTGGTTCAGTTTTCGACCCGAAGCAATACGCTCCAAAGAGCCTTGCAAACTGGATCGGTTTCTGTTGATCGAATTCAGTAACTGGCTGAAATTTGCACCACTTACGGGGTCAACCATTTCGCATCCAAGGTTAATGGGTTAATCAATCTAAGATAAAGCTCTTCAACCGGCTTGTCAATGCAGGTGGAATAAAAGACTGTTGGTTGCAATGCCCTTGCTGGCAGACTAAAATTGCACGGTGAACCTCCGTTGGAAAGGAGCAATGCCTTTATACCCCGCTGGGGTACAACGAGCCATTGCTATCTGCCTCCACGGCTAGTGCCATGAATTTTTTTTGAGGAGAAATAATGAGAATTTCCATTAATGGGGCGGAAACGGAAGAATCATCTTTCCAGGGAGAAACCCTGAAGGAAGTGCTGGACGAGATTGTAAAAAGCCATTCAGGTACTTATATTAGAAGAGTCTGGCTGGATGGGCAGGAAGTTTCTTCCAGTGCCCCAGATACTTTAATGTCCGCTGTATCAAGCGTTGAATTACTTGAGTTGGAACTGGCCGATCTGAAAGATTTGATGGCCAATAACCTTAGCAACGCAAAGGAATATCTCGAAAAGCTGATTCCTGGTTTTCAAAAGGCCGCAGACTTATTTCGCATGGGCAACGAGCAAGAGGCGCACAAGTTTTACCTGCAAATTCTGGATGGCATTGATTGGATCTCCCAGGTTGTTCAGACTGTTGTTAATTCTCGGAATAAAGAACTTGAAGGACAGGACTTGAAAGATCGGCAGGAAAGGTTGACGGGTTTAATGACCCAAATGCTGGAGGCCAACCAAAATCAGGATTGGGTTTTGTTAGCCGATTTGCTGGAGTATGAAATGATTCCTTTTTATGAAAATTGGCAAGAAGCACTTTCCAAAATGGAAGCTTGAGAAGAAAACCTGGCTAATGGCCCAAAAATATTTAAGTGTTATTTTTCAATATTTTAGGGGTCTGGGTCTGCTTTCTTCCAGCAGGTGAGTTGGGGAGTCTCAAAATTTTTACAAAAAAGTCTAAAATTTAAACTAAAGTTTCAGGAGCTTTAGCCGATAGAGAATGTGTAGACCTGCATCTTGATTTTGTAGAGGTAGGTTTTATAGGAAGTTGTTCCAGGAAAAGGACACTTTCTGATCTTTTCTCTTATCGAAAAATAAATCTGAAACTTTAATCGGGGACGGGTTTTTTTGAGGTTGGAGGCAAGATCGCGCCCCCCCAAGGATCGGAAATAAAAAACATTAAAGTGCGTTTGTTAAGAAAGGAATAAGCCATGGAAGATGTCAATTTTCCTTTGGACCAGGGTCAGGTGACCAGTGCGCTACGTGGTTTACAAGAGGCTCGAGATGAAAGTTCGCGCCCACGCCGTTTGGAAGACAGCGAAGAAGAATTTAGGAATGCTGAAACCAGCGAAGATGATGAGGCAGAGCAAGCGTCTCAGGCTGAGCGTAGAGTAATTGCTGAAGACCGGGTTGAAGTAGCCGAGCAAGCCCAACAGCAGGACCAAACTGTGTCAGCTAGGGTTGATGAGAACCAGGAGGTAGAAATACAGGATCAAACATCGACAGAGGAGCAGCAGGCGGAAGTTGACCAAGAGAACCTCCGGCCTCTGGAAGTAGCCAGAGAATTTGGGATTGATCCCAGAGGTGGGATTCCAAGTGCATCCGAACAGGTGGAAGATGGATTTAGAACGGGCAATGACGTGGCAGATCCTAACCGGATCGATGAGGTTCAGAATGCTTCCCGGGTTGACAGTGTTGCAGAGGGGGCAGAGCGAGTGAATGAGGAGGCGGTTGAGTTGGAGCAAGAGAACCCAGCGCGGCCGTTAGAAGGTACTCCCAGTAGTCGTGATGTGGCTGAGGATGGGGGAGCCGGTTTTCAGAGCCGGGCAAACCTTGAAGCAAGCTTTAATGCTGATCCTCCATCGCCTGAGGAAAGGTCTGCGGAAAATTTGGAGCAGAGACCAGAAGTTGATGCCAGAATTCAGCAACGTGTTCAGGATGATAGAGCGGCAGAGGAAGAAACTCGGGTCAGAAATGAACCTGCTTTGGAATCACCGCCGCCAGAAATTGACCCGGTTGAACCGCCAGTTGAGCCGCTACGGGAGGCTGTAGATAATAATCCCTTACGAGGTCCTCGGCCTTCTGAATTAAGAGAGGATGATGCTTCGGCTGTGGAAACCGAGCGTGGACAGAATATCAGTAATTTAATTTAAACGAACCGCCCCGCCAGCGACATGCTGTTTGGGCCTTACTAGGACAACTCATCAAGAGGAGACAACCTGTAACCGGGATAACCCATCGTATTGAATAGGATCTCGAAATTTATTGGTATGGTTTGCGGCCTGGTCCAATAATTTTCGAAGGTTCGGTTTTCGACTTGAAGCCCTTTTAGGGTCCTGTTATCTCGACCCCGCTTTTGCCTTACGGCGAAAGTACGTGGTCAAGATGTAGCACGCGACACCGACGAGGCGGGCGTTGTATTTTTTTCCGGTCTAACGGCACGATTCCGTTCTTGATGTGTTTTTCGACATTTTCGACTAAACACTTTAATGGCGAAACGTATTTTTCTTCGCCAGACCGGAAAGAATCGTGCAGATTCTCAATAACGTCACCTCAACGTTTTTCCCCCTCAATTCGACTCGGTCGACCAGCAAAGACCTGGATGTCCGGATCGCCCGCGATACCCTAAACCAGGCTGGCAGTCCTCAGAAACCCAAACAGGACATTCTGTTTAATTCGGTATTTATCAATAGTAGAAGGGTTCCCAAGCTGGAGGCCTCTGGGCCTTTGGCCGCTTTCCGGGTCAACGATGCTATTGCTCTGCTTTCCAGGCAATCCGAGTCCAGAAAAATCCCCATTGTGGATGATCTTGGTAGAAAAGAGCGGTTCTCTCTGCTCAAACTTCGGCAACTGGATGAACTTTCCACTTCATTAACAAGCCTTAAACAATCAGTTTCTGGGCTGCTTAAAGTCGACGCGCTGAACCTCAAGTCGTCTTCCTCTCCATCTCCTTCAACCCGATCGGAACGGGTTCAGATAGTTGTGGGTAAGGATGCGTCTCTTGATTCCTTCAATGTCACTCCTGTACGCCTGACGAAAGGGGCGATTCTGGCTTCTGATGAACAATCCACTCCTCTGGGAACTCTGGGACTATCGGGCAGCTTTTTCGTCAATGGAGTGAAAATTACCGTCGAATCCTCGGACACGCTCATCGACCTGAAAAACAAAATCAATTTCGGGGAAGACCAAAACCGCAATGGAGTTTTGGATAAAACAGAAGATGTGAACAATAACGGGACTCTGGATATTATTCAAACCAAAAATACTGAGTTTGTTCCCGCCATATACATTGTTGAAGACCTTGACGGTGATGGAGAGATCGACCTGGGTGAAGATGTTAATGACAATGGCCAGCTAGATGGAGGAACTGCGGAGTCCAAAGTTCTGGCATTAATTAAGGACAACCGGTTGGTCCTCGTTGGGCAGGCGGGCGGACGGGACCAAATTGATTTGCTCGATAGCGATGACGTGCTTTTGGAGCTAGGATTCTTTGAGTTGAATTTCAAAGGATTCCCGGTTCAGAAAGAATTCCAGTTCGATTCAGAAGATCAAGACCTCCTAGAAAACCTGATTCAGCAACCACAAACCGCAAAAATTGAAGTCAACGGCAAGCCGGTGTTCAGCGATACCAACGTTTTTTCGGAGGTAATCGAAGATACAGACGTGGTCATCAAAAGCGCATCGGAAAAGGCCGCCCAAATAAATGTTTTTATCGATGCCGAATCATTTTTTACCCAGATTAAAACTCTGTTTGATCAATTCAATAATTCTATTTCAAAAATCAATGATCTTCTAGGTGCCTCTCGGACATTTGCGCGGGATGGGGATATTCAGGATATCCGCAATGACCTTACCATCGAACCTCAAGAAGGAGCGCGAAAACTTGCTGATCGCAATGAAGAGATAGATGCGTTTCGGGGGCGGCCGGGAAACCCATTTGCAACAGGCATCAGGGTGGTCAATACGGAGAAAAATAGTCAGCAGGATGTGGCCATTGCCTCTGCGGTTCAGGCAGTTAAATCCGGAATAACCCGGGCTTTCCAAAGCAAAAACGAAAACCTTTTGCGACGGCTGGGTTCTATTGGCGTGCGCTCTCTGGCGGACAACACCTTTGTGCTGGATGAAAGAGAATTGCGGCGCGGACTCGACTCCAATACAACAGAAATTTTTGACCTGTTTACCAATCCTGAAACCGGAATTCTTCCTAGCCTGGAAGAAAGCCTTAACACAATTTTGCGGGAGGAACTCGGTGAGTTGGCGATTGAAGAAAATGAAATCATCGTCCAGTCGCGTTCGCCAAGAGTCCTGGCAGAAAATTTTCGCAAGTTTACTGAAAACACTAATTTGGAAAACACAATACAAACCCTTATTGCGGTGGCATGAACTTTAACTATGAATCAAAAAAATAAAGAAATTACCAAGTTGCTCAAAAACAAACAGGAAACTTGCGCTCGGCTTCTTCTGAAAATGGGAGAGCAAATGGAAGCTGTGAACAAGGAGGATGATTCTCAACTGAAGGAGATTATTGAGATCAAAGAGGGATTAATCGCGGCACTCAATGAGACAGATCAAAAGATTGCTGACCTGGCCCGTGATCTGGATGGAACAGCACGGGAATCATTGATTCGTGAAAATAAAGACCTTGGGTTTCAAATTGAAACTGATCTGGAAAAAATTATCAAACAGGAAATTGATTGCCAGGAAAAACTCAAGCTCGTGAAAAGCGAGGTGGTGGAAAAAATCAAAGGATTGAGGAAGGGGCAGGAACTTTTAAAAGGTTATGAGAGATCACAAAGAATTAAACCAAAAATTTCAAAAAACGTTTAACTGAAAGGAAAGAACCATGAACATTTCAATAGTTCCAGTAAGCAGGATATTCAAAACCTATCAGGGCCAGGCTCGCATCGCAGAGTTGAACAATAAGAATCCGGTCAAACGGGTTCAGAGTCAACGAGACCGAGTCAGTATTTCGGAGGAGGCCAAATCGGCATTAACTGCCCATGCACAAGGAGCGTCTCAAAAAGTTGAGACTCAGGTTGAGGAAGCTCCAACGTTACAGGCCGAGGCGATTGAGACACAAGAAAATAATGAAACGGTACCTGAAACTTCTGACGACGAAAGTTTTTCCAGGACCAACTTTGCAGAATAAGTGGTTGTTTGGATTTATAAAAAATATATAGGTTTTTCTGGGTTACAGAGAACCTCTGCCATCGTGGAATACTTCCTCAGTCTTCGATTTATGAAGGCAACGGTAGAATATCACGTACAGTTCGCAAACGTTTTCCCCCATCGCAAAGAGTTTCTGCTCACTGCGCCCTTTTTTAAAAGTCTCGAGTCTGGTACTATCCTCCCTCTGGTTTGAAACAATATTTTTCCCGGTTTGTTATGATTTGTGTCCCCATTGTCGGACCTTCTATGTCCAAAGCCCAGGAACAGATCGCATCTGCTCCGGCGGTTGCAGATATTCTTGAACTGCGCCTGGACCTGATTGCTGATCCCGATCTTAATGTGTTATTCGATTCTGCAAGCCTGCCGGTCATCGCTACTTGCCGTTCTAAAATTGACGGTGGACAATTTAAAGGTCAGGAAGAAGCCCGCATACAACTTCTTCGGGATGCCTTAAGGGCCGATTACGTGGATATTGAAGTCTCCACCCCTCGAGAGCTTTTACAACCTTTTCTGGAGGGGGTGGACCCATCAAAAATCATTCTTTCGTATCACGATTTTTCCCACACTCCTGAAGATTTTAACCCGCTTTATGATGCCATGTGTGAATTGCCCGGAGACATCATCAAAATTGTTACCTATGCCCGGGATCTTCACGATAACCTGAAAATGTTTGATCTATTGAAACGGGCCAAACAAGAAAACAAAAAGTTGATCGGTCTTTGTATGGGAGACTTGGGAGAAATCAGTCGAGTCCTTTCTCCTCTATTTGGCGGATTCCTGACCTTTGGCAGTCTTGAAACGGGGCAGGAAAGTGCCCCGGGTCAGATGCCAGCGAAAACTCTCAAGGATATTTATCGGGTTAATACCGCGCGTTCAGATTTTAAGATTTATGGCGTTATCGGGAATCCAGTATCCAAAAGCCAGGGATACCTTGTCCACAATAAGGCTTTCGAAGAAAAAGGATCTTCGGACATATACGTTTCTTTCCGGGTCGATAACGTGGAAAAATTTTTCCACGGTTATAAAGATTTTTTTAGTGGACTGAGCGTTACCATGCCGGCTAAAGAACAGATCATTCCACTGTTAGACAGAATCGATGAAACGGCGGGTAAAATTGGTGCGGTCAATACGGTGGTGAAAGAAGGCTCTGACTGGGTAGGCTATAACACGGATTGCTCCGGTGCCATTTCTGCGCTTGAAGCCTGTACAACGCTGCAGGGCAAAAATATTTTAATTCTGGGTTCCGGTGGAACTGCCAAGGCTATTGGTTATGGCGTGAAAGAAAAGGGCGGCCGTTTAACGGTCACCTATAATAAGAATAAAGAACGGGGTGAAAGTCTGGCAAAGGAATTGGGTTGTGATTTGGTATACGCCCGTGATGCGGGGATTCGTCCCATCGATGTCTTGATCAATTGCTCCCCGGTAGGCATGAGTCCGAATGTCAATGAAAGCCCATTTCCAGCAAGAGATTTTAAAGAAGGTATGGTGGTGTTCGACTCCGTCTACAATCCACTAGAGACAAGACTTTTGCGCGAAGCCAAAGCCGCAGGATGCACGGTCATTCCCGGCAGTGAACTGTTCATCAACCAGGCCGCCCGCCAGTTTGAGCTTTGGACCGGACAATCTGCCCCCATCGACACTATGCGCGAAGTGTTGTTGAAAAAACTAAAAGGTTAACCTGAGGATCGGTAGCGGGGAACAGTTGTGTCCACGATCTGCGACCATGCATCGATACCACCGATTAGATTGTGCACCGTTTTGAATCCGCTTTCGACCAACTCCATGGCCGCTCTTTGTGAACGCTCCCCGTGGTGACAGATCACAACAATCTCTTCTTCATAAATGAATTCCTGTTGTCGGTCTACGACTTCACCTAATGGAAAATTTTCTGAGCCATTGATGGATGACAGGGAAAACTCCCAGGGCTCGCGGACATCGAGCAGAAAAATATCTTCTCCGCTATCGAGCTTCTTTTTTAATTCCAGAGGTTGTAGTTGTTTAACGGAGTTCATGGGCGATTTTATTGAAAACCTATCATTGGCCAGTAGACGAGAAGAAGGAATACGTAGAAAATGAGCCCCATCAAACTGAGGATGCTTCCAGACCAGACCATTTCTTTTAGCGTCAAGAACCTTGAGGAATAAGCCAGCGCTGCTGCTGGGGTGGCGATAGGCAAAATGAAGGCAAAGTTACTGGGTAAAACTACTGCCATGGTGGCTACTACCGGATCAATGCCATAAGCCGGACCCATACTGATAGCGGTAGGCAGAAGGATGGCAATGACTGCTGAGTTACTCATGAAAGTGGTGAACAGGGTGGACAGTACCGCTATGACAATCAGGAAAACAATTCCCGACTCGACCAACCCCGAAAATAATTTTTCAGCCAGCCATAATGCCGCTCCCGATTCGGCCATGACTTCTCCCAGACAGATGGCACCTCCATACATCAGGACGATAGCCCAGTTGATATGAGATTCTATCATTTTCCAGGTAATGAGATTTAGCACAAACAATGCAACGATGGAAATGATGGCGATGTTGGCGATACCCAACTGGTCTCCATATCCGAACCAGCAAAATAGTGTGGTGCCCATCACCAGGGCAATGCCCTTCTCCTGAAAGGTTAATCGTCCCATCACCATCGATTTTTGTTTCAATGCTTTTCGTGCGGGTTCGATGTCATGAATATCCGGAGGAAACATGATTTTTAAAGTTAGCCACCCGCCTGCAAACAGGAGTAGTACTAGAGGAAAACTCAATTGGGTATATTGAAGAATGCCCAGAGTTTTTTGCCCGGCCGTGGCTTTCTCCAGCATCTCCACGCCCAGGGGAACACGGCCTCCGCCGAGCACGGTCATGGCACCTCCGATGATGCATCCCCAGGCCATGGCAAAATACATGGACTTCGCAAAGATAGAGTTGTCCCGTTTTAAATTCAAGGATTGTATGATTTCGTGAATAATGGGGAAAAGGATAACCGCCACTGCGTGCTCTGACATGAAACAGGAGCTGATTCCCGCAAAGCAATAGGTTGCTGAGACCAATCTCCCGGGTGTTTTGCTCCAGTGTTCCATGACCCAGATAGAAATGCGGGTGCTGAGTCCACAGGCGATCATTGCGGCCGAAAGAATAAAGACCCCCAAAATAAAGAAAACTGCTTTGTTCCCAAAAAAACTGTATGCCTGAGTGGCTTCCATAATTCCCAGAAGCGGGACTGCCGCAATGGCTAGTAGACTGGTGATCGATAGGGGAATGAGATTGGTAGACCAAAGGCTGACGCAAAGAAAAAAGAGGCAGAGAACTTTATAGCCTTCCGGTGACAGATCGCTGGGACCTTCTTGCATCAACAACAGGGCAAAAATTCCAAAAAACATAGACAGGGCAATATACCGGCGTAGACGGTCAAAAATCACGATCCATATTGGGCGTCTGTCGATAAATATCTGCTGTTCTTTGAGTTGGGAATTGGACATAAAATTAAAATACTTGTTAAATAAAAACGTTGTGGTGGAAACCGGACTAAGCTTTTCATTCTCCTGTAAGGGATGAAGGCATTCCGCCTGCGATGATAACCCGTTGATAGATAAAGAGCGATAACAAACTTGCCTCAACTCATGAAAAGTGTGGTTTTTCTCCTGGCCAAGGTTCAGAGTCAGGCAACTTTATTGGGGTGAAGAAGGTTTTTAGATTTGTTCGGGGGCTACTTAACCAGCAGGGGGTTTTGCAAGCTGGTAGGTTTCGGCGTTGAGGGTTCTGCCTTTGAAGGGACTTGATCAATCACCCACAGGTCGCAATTGCCGCAGGTGTCACGGTAGTTTTCGCGGAAATGATTAAATTTCCCGTTCTGCCAGATATTCCCCAAACTGTCATCGAGCAGATTGCCCATTTTTGAGTTGGGCAGGAGACAGCAAGGGGTAACATTTCCTTCTCGAGTGACATAAGCATAGTCAAAAGTTTTCAGACAATATTGTCCTGATCGGTGTAGTTTCTTTTTCAACAGGCGATAAAAGAACCGGGTGATTCCGCTGGAAACCGAATATTGCAACCAGTCAAGCTGAATGCCGTTTGACCGGGCGATTGCATCGGCTTTCAAGAAAATAGATAACTCCTGTCGGGAGTCGGGGCGCTCAAGATTGGGACGGAACTGTCGATCGAGTCGACCTACGTTAATGATGTCGCACCCGATCCGTGCTCCGTATTGGATAACATCATAGAGATCGTTTTCGCAATTTTGGTGCAGGGTGGCTTGCAACCTAACGCTGAGGGCTCCAGGTTTTCTTCCTTTTACTACGGCCTCAATATTTTCGTAAACCTTGTTACTGGTATGTCCTTCCACAACCGTTTCATTGCCGTTGACGCTGTCTATGGAGAAGGTGACCGTATCCACATCGGAACTCAGGATGTCTTTCACCATCGATGGCTTGGTGAACAGTCCATTGGAGGTAATCATTACTTTATGCCCACGTTCTTTACAGTAGGCGATCATATCGAAAACACGGGGATGGATGAATGGTTCTCCCCATCCGGTCAGGGTAATGTCCTCATGATGACCTAATTTATCGACCACTTTAGTAAAATTAGCCCAGCTCATGTGTTCCAGTTCGATACCAAGGTCCTCTCTCTGGCACATGGGGCAATCCATATTGCAACGATTGGTGATTTCAATCTGGACCTGCCGGGGGCGCGAAGGAATTTTATAGCGCAGGCGGTCGATGGTTTCTTTGATGAGTTCGATCATTATTCTTTCGAGAAACAGGCTGTCATTAAGGCTGTCTGGAGCCTTGTCTGATGTATTTTACGTTAAATTTTTGGTGAAATAAAAACTTATATGGTTTAGTCGTTTTAATGGTATCTTACTTGTTCATAAGCTTTTCGGAAGTTTTAAAGAGAAACTGAAGCACGCTGCGGGTTTAATATTCGCATTGGGAGGAACTTGTTTGATGGGAATGACGATTACAGAAAAGATTTTAGCCGCACATGCGGGTAAAGAGACGGTTAAGCCGGGTGACAATATCTGGGTAGACACGGATGTGTTGATGACGCATGACGTTTGCGGACCGGGTACTTTCGCTATTTTTAAAAAGCAGTTTGGCGAAAACGCTAAAGTATGGGACCGGGATAAAGTAGTGATCATTCCCGACCATTTTATCTTTACCAAGGATACCCACGCCAACAGAAATATAGACATCCTTCGTCAGTTTGTGAAAGAGCAATCCCTGCCACATTATTTTGATGTCGGCACTGATAACTATAAAGGAGTTTGCCACCTCGCTCTCGCTCAGGAAGGTTTTAACCGACCCGGAGAGGTGTTATTTGGTACCGATTCTCACACCAGCACCTCGGGTGCGTTTGGTATGTTTTCTACTGGGATCGGAAATACGGATGCTGCGTTTATTCTGGGGACTGGCAAGCTTTGGGTCAAGGTTCCAGAATCAATGTGCTTTGAGTTTACCGGCACGTTTCCTGAGCATGTTATGGCTAAGGATGTGATCCTGAATGTTATTGGCGATATCGGGGTGGATGGTGCGACTTATCGGGCAATGGAATGGCAGGGAGATGCCATCATGAAACTCTCTATGGAAGAGAGGATGACTCTCTGCAATATGGCAATTGAAGCGGGTGGGAAAAACGGCATCATTGAAGCGGATGATGTGACGACCGACTATGTTCGGCAGAGAACGGACGCGCCTTACAAAATTTATAAATCTGATGCTGATGCACAGTATTTTTTCAAGAAAACCTACAATGCAAATGAGATGGAACCCATTGTAGCGAAGCCTCATTCTCCTGATAACAAGGCCAAGGTCAGCGATTGTCTGGATGTAAAACTAGACCGAGCCTATATTGGCTCCTGCACAGGCGGTAAACTCACCGATTTCATGGCGGCGGCCCGGCTCCTTAAGGGCAAGAAAGTGAAAATTGACACCTTCATTGTTCCGGCGACTCGAGAAGTTGAGCAAGATTTGCATAGGGAAAAACTCGGGGGTGAAACGCTGGTGGATATTTTCAAAAATGCCGGAGCATATCTCGGTGATCCTTCTTGTGCCGCTTGTCTTGGAGGACCGAAAGACACTTTTGGAAGAGCCAAAGACAATCAGGTGGTGATCTCCACGACTAATCGGAATTTTCCTGGCCGAATGGGATCTAAACAATCGCATGTTTATCTGGCTTCACCCTACACGGCGGCGGCTTCTGCCTTGACGGGGCATATTACTAATCCTGCCGAATATATCAATAATTAGAGGGCGCCCTCGGAGATTAGGGTTGTTGATGGCAACTATTGAATATTAATAGCGTTCTTTTAACCTTGAAGAAATAAAATGAATAAAGTGATTGAAGGCCTTGCCTATGTATTGGGGAATGATATTGATACAGACCAGATCATTCCTGCTGAACACCTGGTGTACAGTTTAAGTGATTCCGAGGAGCGCAAAAACTACGGAAAATTTGCCTTAACCGGTGTACCTGCCGACCAGGCAGGACTGCCGAATGGAGACATTTCTTTTACCGAGAATGGCGAGTACGAATCGAAATATTCTATTATTGTAGGTGGAAAAAATTTTGGTTGTGGGTCTTCCCGCGAACACGCTCCGGCTTGCATGGAAATCGCCGGGGTTCGGGCTGTCATCGCAGAATCCTATGCCCGAATCTTTTATCGCAATTCAGTGGATGGTGGGTTCTTCATTCCGTTTGAATGTGCCACAAGCCTGATAGCTGAGATCAAAACGGGTGATGACCTGATCATTGATTTGGCAGCGAGCACCTTCACCAATCGGACCAGCAAAACAACCTATGAATTGAAGTCGCTGGGTGAGGTCATTGAGATTATTGAAGCGGGCAATATTTTTGAATATGCCCGTAAGACGGGAATGATTCCTTCAGCTTGAGACCAGACTGTTTACCCCTCGGAGCATAAAAATTAATGAAGGCCCCAGCTAAGGAAGAATGCTTTTCCGAAGGATTAAGACACTACAACTTACTAGCGAGGGTTCTCCAAGAATTCTCTAGTTACTTGACGTATAAAATGAAAATAGGTTCTGCAAAAATTCTTAAGTGCCTTGTGCTGAGGGCAGTTTGTTTTCTTTTTGTTTTTCAGTTTTTTGTCCCGGGTACTTCTGCTGTTTTAAAGGTGGAAGCAGGGGAAATGATCCTGATTCCAGAAGGCCCCTTTACCATGGGGAGTTTCGAAAAAGATATTCAATGGGCCGCAAGGCAGTTTCGCTCTGAGTCCCTGGATTGGTATCGCGACGAAACCCCGGCACATACGGTGACCTTGCCTGCTTTTCAAATTGATAAGTATGAAGTCACTGTTGCGGAATATTCGATATATATGGGAGCCACAGGTAAGCCACCTCCACGCGAATTTGATAATTCACGGTTGAATCATCCGCGTCAGCCGGTGGTGAGTCTTACCTGGCAGTTGGCGAAGGATTATTGCCTTTGGGCTAAGAAGCGCTTGCCTACGGAAGCGGAATGGGAAAAGGCAGCGCGGGGTACTGACGCTCGTCGTTATCCTTGGGGCAACGAACCAGACGCCCTGAATGTCAATATTCGTGGCAAGGGCGACAATTACCGCAATACCAGCCCGGGAGGTAAATTCCCTGAAGGGGCTAGCCCTTATGGGGTGATGGATATGTCAGGGAATGTTTGGGAATGGACCGAAGATTGGTTGCAACCCTACCCAGGCAACGAACATGATAGCGAATTTTATGGTGAAAAGTTTAAAGTGATCAAAGGCGGGTCGTGGAACTCGAATCTTGATCTAGCGCGTCCAGCTGTTCGCGGTAAAGCGATTCCGGGCGACAAAAAAAATTATATTGGATTTCGTTGTGTATCCTCGAAATAAAAAGGAGAATTTTATCGTGCCGATTTATAAAAGAATGATTCAGGGAGTTTTGGTGTTGGGTTGGTTGGTATGGTCCTTGCCTGCAATGGGGGCAGGAGAGCATTCTCCGCATGAAGGGGAGAAGATGGGCCATGGTTCTAAAAAGCACGGTAGCTATGGCGGCGCAGGAAAAAAGGGGCATGGTGGCGGAAAACATGGCGGCCATGGTTATGGTCGACCCAAGGGGCCGCCTGCAGATATCCCAGCTCATATCCGGGAGCGGTTGGATCCTGATGGAACAAAAGTCAATTTGAACCGGTCATTGATCGGAGTGAAGGGAATAAAAATTCTTGCTGACATGCCCGAATTGAAAAATGTAAAGTCTTTGGCTTTGCAGGGAAACAAGTTAGGCGATGAAGGCGTGAAGGTTCTTGCCGAATCAGAAACTTTCAAACATACTGAAAATCTTTCCTTGTGGGGCAATGAGATTTCTGCTCAGGGAGCACGGATGATTGCTGAGTCTCCCAACATGAAAAACCTGAAGGAACTCAAACTGACTCGGAATCGGATAGGGGATGATGGGATAGTGGCACTGGCGGAATCTGAAAACTCCAATGCTCTGACATTTATGGATTTGAGTGCCAACGAAATCAGTGACCGAGGTGCCCTGGCGATTGCTAATTCACCCCGGTTTTCCAACCTGAAAACATTGGACCTTTATAATAATCGTATTTCGACAGAGGGAATGAAGGCGTTATTGCAGTCCAAAAATCTAAAAAGCCTGGAAAAGCTTATTTTGGTTCGAAATGAAATTGATCTGGAAAAAGCGGATGAGCTTGCTAAAAACCAGAGTCTGCCGAGTTTAAAAAGATTGGAACTTAATTAGAAAATAGAAATACGTTAGGTACAAACTCAGAATAGCCACTAAAATAATTAACGGTACCGACGGTCATTGTATTGGTCTATTTTTTCCTGTACCTGACGTACGCCCCGCATTAGGGCATCCAGCATTTCCTTTAATGCTTCAACCTCCTCAGCGTGTGATTCAGCGGCCTTAAGGTTGCTTGCCTCGTCTTTTACTTCCTCAATAATAGTATCAATCTCTTTAAGTAGTTCCATAATTTTTAGCCGATTCAGAGGTTTCGTTCACCATGACCGAACAGATATTGCCCGATGAACCCAATAGCTATTAGATTCAAAATATCGAGAAAAGTTGTAGCAAACTTCTGGAGATAAAAGGAGATTTTTATTAAGGGGTTTTAAGAGGCATTGTATTCAAGAATGCTACGAATTTCGGTGAATAAATCGTCTTGATCGAGGGATTTCTTTTCGATTAGTTTTTCTACGCCTCCGTTCAGGCGTAGGCGATCGGCATGGGTGAGTTCCTTGGAGGTGATGACCACAATGGGTATGGATCGCCATTCTGGAGTTTTTCGTATGTTTTCGATGAACTCAAACCCATTCATGACGGGCATCATCAAGTCCAGGAAGATGACGCCTGGAGTTTTATTCTGCACGCACTCAAGGGCGACCTTGCCATTTTCCGCTTCGGCAACATTCATTCCATAATCTTCCAACATCTTGCACAATCTCTTGCGGGTGCTGGCATCGTCTTCGACCACGAGGACGGAGCCATTATCCCATTTGTATTTTTTCATCAAGATATGAATGCGGGTACGGTCAATGGGTTTGGTGAGGTATTCTGAGGCCCCGAGGGAATAACCCTTGTTTTCGTTATCTACCATAGAGATAACAAATACCGGTATATTTGCCATTTCGGAATCGGCTTTCAATTCGGTCAATACGGTCCATCCATCCATTCCTGGCATTAAAATATCCAGAGTTATGAGTGTTGGGTGAAGCTTTCGTGCCAGTGCAAGTCCTTTTTCGCCATCAGTTGCGGTTACGATGCGATAACCCTCTTTTTCAAAAGCACGTCTCATTTGAGTATGGACCATGGGATCATCATCAATTACCAGTATTATATTCTCGTGGCCGCTGGAGTCAGATTTATTATCAGGGTCTTGTATTGGGAAACTCATTGTGCTGGCAAAAGAATCGGTGTTTTGGGCCTTTTTCTCATCTATATGTTTCACCGGTAGCCTAACGGAAAATTTAGATCCTTCTCCAATTACGCTTTCCACTAAAATATCTCCTCCCATCATTTCACAGATTCGTTTGCTGATGGCAAGCCCCAGGCCGGTTCCTCCATACTTTATAATGTTCTGCGGATGTACCTGGGAAAAGCTTTCAAACAATTCAGCTATCTGGTCAGAATTCATGCCGATTCCGGTATCCATGATGATTAGATTTATCCAATCTGTTTCATCAGATGTTTCCCGATTAACGATGAAGGAAACTTTTCCGTTTTCGGTGAACTTGCTGGCGTTGCTGAGAAGATTAAAAAGAACCTGGCGAAGCCGGGTAATATCCACGTTTATAGAACCCAGTTCAGTTTCCCGCAAGACTTCTAGCACGTTGGAATTTTTGTCAATAATGGGTTGGACAGTACTCACTACCTCATTGACCAGAACTTCTAAATCACAATTCTGCTTGTAGAACTCCATTTTACCGGCTTCAATTTTGGAAAGATCAAGGATGTCGTTAATTATGGCCAGTAAATGCTTGCCTGAGGAGTGAATTTTCTGGAGGTCGGGGGAGATCTCTTCTTCGAGGTTCATTTCATCTGCGACTTCCTCTAACAGTTCGCTGTAGCCGATAATGGCATTTAGAGGTGTTCTGAGTTCGTGACTCATATTGGCTAAAAAAGCGCTCTTTGCCTGATTGGCATCAAAAAGCTCTTTATTGGAATTTTCGAGTTCAGTAATGCGCTCTTTAAGCGCATCTACAGAATCTTTACTGGGTTTCATTGATTTTTTATCTTCAGGATCAGACAATATTAAGCCCACAGGGTTTTTTACGGATTAAATTTACCTTTTATGCGGAAACTTGCATTCTATACCAAAAGGAAAAATTAGGCCACTGCAACGACATAGTATAGGAACTTGGATATTGGCATTGTCACAATCTTGTAGCAATTTACTGTTTTTTTAAAGAGTTAAGCTAAATATTTTGGCTAATATTTTTTCCGCTGGGTTGGGCAAGAGGAGGTCCAAAATTAGTGGGATTGGACAAAATATCTAACAATCTGGATGAGAGTGCAGGTTGATACAAGGCTCAAGGTAAATGGGAGAATGTTATGCTCGAAAACACTTATTCTTTGGTTTAAGCCATATTAATACAGCCAGAAAGCTAAATTAGGTCTTGGATTTATTCGTACCTTTTTGTGGTTTTTTCTTTTTCGCTTGGATTTCTCTTCGGTCAATCTCATCCCTTCTATCGCAACTTTCCCTTCTATTCCCAAAAAGTCTTCCCTTATCTTTTACCCTTCGCCCAGTTTCTCTTCGCCCTTTTTTATTTCTATCATGGATTTCTATGCAAACGTATTTTCTGTCGGATTTCCACTTTATTCTTATAGATGCTGGAAACTTTGTTTCTTTATCAATATAAGCAGACTCAATGTCTACACAGGAAATATTTGTGGCCAGACTTAAATCGGCCCCTCGCAGATTCGCATCTCGCAAAAAAGATCCATCTAGATTTGCACCGGTAAGGTTCGCATTTTGAAGGTTTGCCTCTCTCAAGTCTGCTTCGGAAAGATTAGCATCGCTCAGGTTAGCTTCACTTAGGTTCACCATCCTTAGATCAGCCATATAAAAATCTTGGCCCTTTAAATCAGCTTTTCTAAGGTCTTGTTGGGAATATTTTGAGTTCCCAGGTTTTCGAGTGTTTTCATTAGTCATACTTCAAACCTGCATTGCTTAAGCTTATATGTTTTATAAAAATCAATTCCTTCCCGACTAATTATAATTTATTTCACAACGCTTAAGTTGTCAATATCATCAAGTATCCTATCATTGGGATTTGTCTGCACTTAGGGTTATAATAGGGTGTTCATCAAATTTTTCAGCTGTCTATAAATAAGGAGAGGAGAAATGGAGACGCTTGGGGACCATTTTAAATCGCCGGTATTAAGCGTAGATCACGCGACATCAATTCTGGAGTCTGCGAATTTTATGCGCGACAATAAGTCCGGGTACGTTCTCGTCAAAGAAGGCGAGGAATATGTAGGGGTTGTCACGGATGCGGATTTTACACGCAAGGTGGCGGCAGAAAACCTTGACCCAAAATCAACCAAAGTATCAGAAATCATGTCTACCCCCCTCTTCACCTTGGACGCATCGCTGCCTATGATTGATGCAAATGAACAAATGGGAGAAAAAGGTGTGCGCCATGTCAGTATTACCGAAAATGGGAAAATCGTTGGAATGGTTACTGCTCAGGGGCTTCTTGCATATTATTTGAAAATGTTCCGATTTATGCAATGACCCCCGTCTATTTCCCGGTGGAAATTCGGGAAAACCGGTTCGAAAGGTACGAACCCATTCACAAGGTATTACACAAAAAAAGAAAAAGGGCTTAGAGGAAAACCTCTAAACCCTTAAAAAGGTGGTGGGACGGGACGGAATCGAACCGCCGACACGAGGATTTTCAGTCCTCTGCTCTACCGACTGAGCTACCGTCCCAACACAATTTTGTATCAACCAAAAGAGCGAAAATTAGCACAATCTCCCTAACCCTGTCAATTGGGATTAAGGCTATAAATTATTATTTTTTCAGAACTTTTTTGTTATAATAGCGGTTTGTTTCAGTTTTTATATCAGCTTTCCTTATAAATAAGCAAAATCAGGAACGGATTCCTCCCTCATGCTGGTTCTTACCCGAAAAATTGGCGAAAGCATAAAAATTAATGAAGATGTCAAAATAACCGTTATAGATGTAAAGGGCAAGAACATTCGCCTAGGTATTGAAGCCCCTCGCGAAACTAAAATTTATCGCGAAGAGGTTTTTATAAGGATTAAAGAAGAAAACCAAACTGCGGCCACCTCCCATCAATTTGATCCAACCAAGGTGTCCCAATTGATGAAAGACAAAATCAAAAAATGAAGCTCGAAACAACCCGCTTCGGCAATCTCGATATTGAAGAAAAACAGATCATCGAATTTTCCGATGGTTTATATGGGTTTGAAAAAGAAACCCGGTTTATTCTTCTTCCCTTCAACCCAAATGTGGAAAGTCCCATGGAGTGGATGCAGTCTGCCCTGTCTCCCCATTTAGCGTTTGTAATTACCGACCCCTATTTGTATGTGCCAGACTACAAACTGAAACTATTGGAAGAGGATAAAAAAAGGGTGGCCCTGGAACCGGAAGAACCATTTCTCACCCGAAGTATTGTTACGATTCCTGAAAACTATACGGAAATGACCGCAAACCTGGTAGCCCCGATTGTGATCAATCAGCAAAAGGGGATGGCAAAACAATTCGTGCTAACCGGCATGGAATATGATACCCGCCATTACCTGCTCCCCGAAGAAATGCGAACCCCCACCGCTACCCCGCACTAATCACTGAACTCTAAACCTGTTCCTCTTGTGAATTTTTTTCCGGTAGAATTATGATAAAGGTCGTTCCTTTTTCTGGTTCACTTTCCACTGAAATAGTGCCATGGTGCCGCTCTACAAGTTTCTTGCAAATTGCCAATCCGGTTCCAGTACCTTTGTAGTCGCTCCGCCCATGAATTCTGAAGAAGGGTTTGAAGATTTTTTCCTTGAATTTGTTTTCCAGGCCGATCCCGTTATCTTTGACCCGAATTTCCCAGTAATTATTGGTTCCTTTTTGGCAGGTTATATCAATTACTGGAGTATCTGACTTATTGAATTTGAGTCCGTTTGCAACCAGGTTTAAGAACAGTTGATATATTTGCGATCGGTCTGTTTCAATTACAGGGAGTTGCATGATGTTTACCTGGGCTTGTTTATTTAGGATGGTGATTTCCAGGTCGGATAAGACTAATTTAATTACCCCGTTTAAGTCGACGGGCTTAAAAGGTTTGGTTGTGGTGGTGACCATTGAGAATTTTAACAGGTCCTCAATAAACTGAGACATTCTTTCCGTGGAGGATTGGAGCCTGTTTAAGTAGTCTCTGCAACGTTCGTCAATAACACCTTCACTCAATTCTTTGATTTTTTCTGCGTAGGTATGAATTTTCCTGAGGGGTTCCTGCAAATCATGGGAGGCAATGTTGGCAAAATCTTCTAATGCCTGATTACTCCTTTTTAATTCTTCAGCAAAACGCTGCCTTTCGCTTTCAATTTTAAACATTTTTACGGCTGTAATAATAGACTGAGTGAGATTGGAGGGGGTTATTTCTCCTTTAATGAGGTAATCCTGTGCCCCATTTTTTAAAGCTTGTACGGCGATTTGCTGGGTACCTTCGCCAGTCAGCATAATAACAGGAAAACTTAAGGGAGCTAATTCAGATAAAATTTCCAGTCCATCCAGATCGGGGAGGTTGTAATCAAGGAGCAGGCAGTCCGGTTTACTGGTTTTGCATGTTTCCATACCTTCTTCGCCAGTTTCACATTCTTCGATTATAAAAGTGATTTCCTCGTTTTTTTGAAGAAAGTTTTTATATACGAATAAGTCTTCGGGGCAATCATCTATTATCAAAACGTTAATTTTATTTTTTATAGTGCTCATGGATCATAAGCTTTCAGTTGAAAATCTTACTTCCCCTTGGTCAAAATAGCTACCTCTACCCAAAAATCTTTAATTCTTTGGACGGCTTCCATAAACCCTGAAAAATTAACCGGTTTTTGAATATAAGTATTGGCACCCATTTTATAGCAGGATTCAATGTCACGCTCGTCTGTAGAAGTGGTGAGAATTAAGACGGGAATGTCTTTCAGGTTTTCATCGGTTTTAATTTCATTGAGCACCTCTCTTCCATCCGTTCCTGGCATATTTAAATCCAGAAGGATAATACCGGGACGAAAGACTCTCTCATTGTTCTCAAAATCTCCTCGTCGGTATAAAAAATCCAGCGCTTCATCTCCGTCACAGCAGCGAAACAAATTTTCTTTTTTCATTCCCGCCTTTAAAAGGGCTCTTTCTGTGACTTCAAAGTCGATATCGCTGTCTTCGACCATTAAGATATTTATGGAAATTTTTACAGACATACTATTCCCTCAATTGATTGTGAAAAAAAAGGTGGTCCCCTGATTGTATGTGGATTCGATCCAGATTTTACCACCATGCCTCTGAATAATTTTTTTTACGATGGTCAGGCCAGCTCCTGTGCCTCCGCCAAATTTGCTCCGTCCATGCAACCTTTTGAATAATTTGAAAACCTTTTCAATGTGATTTTCCTTGATGCCGATGCCATTGTCTCTTACATATAAGATTGGATTTGCTTCCGTTTCACTTTGGGTTTGAAATCCGATTTCAACCCATTTGCTTTCCTTGTCATTGTATTTTATGGCGTTTGTCAATAAATTGTGAAAAACCTCTTGTATCTTGACTTGATCACAAAAAATGGTGGGTAAGGTTTGTTCAATTCGAATTTCCACTTCATTTTCAGCTATTAAAACCTGTAACGAATCGGTGATTTCCGCTATCAGAGGATTCAAATCAGTTTTTTCCAGGTTAATATTGGTTCTTCCGACCCTGGAAAAATATAATAGGTCGTTGATGAGGTTTTCCATCCTCTTGGTCAAGCGAAGTAGAGTGGTCAGTCTATTTTTACCCTCTGAATCCAGTTTGTCCTGGTAATCCTCAATGATGATGGATGAATAATTATGAATTCCCCGCAGGGGTTCTTTTAAATCGTGAGATGCAATGTAGGCAAAATCGTCTAATTCCTGGTTGGATTCGGCCAGTTCGTTTGCTTTCTCGTTCAACACCTTTGAGTACCTTTGAATGCGGTACATCATCCAACCCAGTAACATGAGCCAGAAAATAGTGATGACCCATAACATTTGTTTGGATTTTTCGAGGCCTGATTTTATCTGCGCGTTGAAAGTTTCCATGGGCCAATTGACCTCCAGAACTCCACGGACATCCCCTGTTTTCCAATCCCTTTTTGGGCTTTCGGGATGATTGTTGTGGCAGTCTACGCAACTTTCTCTTAACAAATCCGCAACTGCATAACGGAGATAGGGCAGGCCCTGATAATTTTCGAATTTGTAAAAAGGTTTTTCGGGATTTCTCCTAAGCTCAGCGAGGGCCTCTCTTTCAAAAGCATCCTGAGGACCGCCCTCTGTCCTCCAGGGAAAGGGATAGTCACTATAAAGGCGTGAAAGGGTATGGGTGCTTTTTTTGCTTATGGCGTCCGCCAGTTCCATGCTCAGTGTCGCGGGAAGGGGAATGGCCTTTTCTTTATTTTTATAGTCATGGGAGATTTCAATACCTTGGCCCACAAGTCGATTAACTACCTGAGCGGTGTAGATAGTGCGGAATTCCTCTAATGCCTCGGAGTACATAGCGGCATCCTGAAGTGCTGTTGATTTGACAATATTGTTAGTCAGGCTGGTGAAATGCTTGATGATCAGATAGAGGCCTATGACCATAAACAGGGCTAACAGAAAGATATCCCTGTTTTGGGTGGAAAACCGCAATTTGGGGGAAAAGGTATTCATCAAAAATACCATTTAAATTTATGGTCTACCTATTATAGGCCTATATCCCATATTTGCACATTAAAGTTCACTGAAAATTTATTGGTTGGACGAATTAGCGTCCAATAAACATTTTTAATGGTCATATTCACCCGGACCTCTGTAAGGAACCTCGAAGGGGAGCTATAATTCGGGTAAAATTATCCTAATTGGTAGGACGATTAAATGGGTTCAGGTAATCGGAAAACTCTTTATCACTGCTGTTGGCATCGATATAGAGGTAGGTATCACGGGAGCCTGAATTGAGGGCGAAATTAACCCGGCTCAGTTGTGTGCCATCGATAAACATGAGGGTATCCCAAGGGGATTGCACCCGGTAGTCTCGGTTTTTCTTCACAAAGCGTATGAACGCTTCGAAGGAACTGGCGCAGAGATCCGCTGGCAAATCTACCAAATCACAGACAACTCTAAGCTGTGTTGGGTTGTTTTTGGTTCGGCCTTCCAGTTTTGTAGCGAGCGAGGCTTTTTCAGCTACATGGGTTTTTATAGCTTTGCGAGAAAAATATTTCTGAATTTCTTCTGCCGGCAGATCATAACGGATGAAGGCGTGAAAATCTCCATGGATAAGAGTGTTATAGCGGTTGATGGTAACTCGTCCCCAATGCCGCATCCTGAATCCCGTGTCCTCGCTGGCCTTGGCCAGGTTATCCGCTCCCTGCTCACACTCTTCCATCGAAATATCAACAGCGCAGACCAGATTTTCCAATTGCATTTTGTTTTTAAAAACCGAGCTATATTTTTCCTGAATTTTTTCATACATATTTTGCTTCGGCTTCCAAGTCTGAAAGGGATCCTTTAAGAGATGCTTCCTCATCTCAGCGGGAGATTCATCAAAGCTCAGGATCAGTTTTCCCGGGCTATCCGGCAGAGTACGAAAATGGGTGATAACTATTTCTTGCCAGCCGATGGTTTTTAGGGTGTCGGGAAGTCTCACCAACTCCAGGTTTTCGTACCCCTTTAAACAATCTTTGTTGGAAATTTCTTGCGAGCAATAAAACTGCTGGATTTTCAGCTTTCTGGAAATTTCTTGTTTCAACCCACGAATTCTATCCAGGAAGGCTGTCTGCTCTTGATGGTTTCGCCGATTGTTGAGGAATTGAGTGACTTCATCTTTACTGGCGTTCCAGGGAATCAGGATGGTGTGAAATCCGGCAGTTCTCAAAAACCTATTGCTGATGCCAATAACTTTATAATCAGAATTAGAAGAATCGGAAAAAGCTTCTCTCAGATTACGGACACCCTTCAGACACTGTTCAATAAGAGGGATCTGGTCTTCAGTGAAACCAATTTTTTTAATAAAAGGAAAACACTCAAGAGTTTGAACGCCAAATTGTTTTTCCAGTTTCAGTTTTTCTGCAAGGAGCTGGTGAAACGTGTTTGCCGAAGCAAGAGATGGAATAAAGAGGAAGCTCACCCAAAATGTTAGGAATATTCGAGAAATAATTTGTATTGTCATACCACGATTATACCATCTCGTAGTAGTTGTAGCTCATTAAGTCGAAATAATTTTAGTCAGCCAGACAGCATAGGATAATCAACCATCGAAAGCGGATCATCCAACTACCAAAGCCATTATTTTAGTTTTTGCTCATTTTTTTTCCACGATTGTGGGGACAGTCAAACGGTGATAGCGGTGGCACCAATATTTTTATAAGCTTCGAGGGAGCGTTGGTGGCAGGTGAGTACAATGACTTGACGTTGCTTACTAAACTGGCTAAGAATTTTTATGATGCGTTCATCACGTTCATCATCAAAGTTTACAAATATATCGTCCATGACTGCGGGGAGTGGTTCAGAGCGGGTTTCGTATTCATCGATAAGACCAAACCGCATCGCGAGATAAAGTTGCTCGCGTGTTCCTCGGCTCATTTCAAGAACCCCTTTTCTTTGATGGAGTTCATTTTCAATTATGAGGTCGTCCTGATCGATAGGTTTGATAATACGACGATAATTACCGCCAGTTATTTGGGCGAATAAATTTTCAGCCGAGCGGATTACCCCAGGCTGGCGTGTTTTTTCAAATTTTTGTTTGGCAGCATCAATTAGAACAAGTACTCCGCGATAGGTAGCCCACTCTCTGGCCAGAGATTGAAGTTGTTGCTTTAAGTATTCCGACTCCGTTTGTTTTGCGATCAGGTCGTTATTAGAAGAGAGTTTTTCAATTTCATTTAAGGTTTCTCCGATGTCTTGTAATAATTGTTCGCGGTCTTCACGAAGCTCTTCGAGTTCTATCCGAAGCCGGCTCAATTTTTGTTGGATTTCTTCAAGGGGAGTATTTTGAATGGCTTCAATAAATTTATCAAAATGCGAACCCAGTCCGACATTTGATTGAATGATTTCACGCTTCTGGGCGATTTTTTCATTTAAGGATTTTTTGACTTCCAGAACGGATTGTTTATGGAGGAAATCACTCGAGTCCTTAGCTCCCGATGAGCTGATAAACTGTGCTATTTCATTAGAAATATTTTCCAGTTGCTTTTCCAGGCTGGCAAGTTTTTCGATCTCATTCTGGCACTGGGCGTCCAGAAGGTTGCTCTTTTCTCGATTGGCTTTACTTTCATTAAAAGCCTGGCAAATGATTTCGATATTTACAGGAAGTTCGTTTTTCAGCGAAATAGTATTGACCAGAGGTTCGAGCGCGCGAATACTTTGCTCAGTCTCCTGACAGATGGTTTGCATTTGTTGAATACGCTCATCGAGCCTTGCGCGCTGTGCGATCATGCTTTTAACCTGGCGGGCAGTTTTGGCGATATTTTTTGTTGTGATGGGCGCAATGCTGGGATCCAGTTTTCGTTTTTTGAGCCACCCACGCCATTCATCAAACTTATCGTTTAAATCCTTTTCCTTTTGTTCCGACTGACGGGCCAGGTTTATTTCTGCAAGGTCTTCCTTGGCGAAGCTGTTTTTTTCTTTAAAGGTCATTTTGAATAAAAAGACACCCCCCGCGACAAGAAGTATGGCGACCATTAATAGAGGGATATTCATCAGATACCCGCCAAGAATTATTCCCAGCAGTCCGGTTGCTGTGAATCCATAATGAAACATTTTCAACCAAGCGGGAATGTTCCATCCTTCAGACATTTTTTCAGCTTTTAGTCTTCGATGGCTCTCTAAACGATCCTGATACAAGTCACATTCTTTCCTTAATTTTTCAAAGTCCTCATAGAAACCATCGATCTGGCCTTTTTCAGATTCAGTTAAATCGAACCCCATCACGGTTTTTTCATCCCAATCTCGGTCAATGGAATTAATTTCTTCGGTTATTTGCATGTCCAGGTCTTCCCGCTCAAACTGCACTCTATCTGAATCTTGCAGGGCGGATAGAACCGACTGGGTGGACTGTTGCAGGCGATGGATGTTTTCTTCATGCAGGAGCAGGTCATGGTTTACGATCAGGGCATCCTGGTTGTTTTTCAGGGTGTTCAGGGACTCTTGTTCTTCTTCGATGCGCAGAACCAGGTTTTCTTTTTCCAGTCTCATGGATTCAAATGTTTTTAATCCATTCTCGGGGAACTGGGAAATATCTTCCATATCATCCAGTTTATTTTGTGCTTCCAGAAACTGGATAGCATCTTCATAAAGTCGGACTTGGGTTTCCTGAGTTCTTTTGCTCGACTCGAATTCTTCCAGGGAATTTTGCAGGATAAGTTTGCTGCCCAGCATTTTTCCAAGCTTTTCCTGCAGCTCATCAAACAGGGTCAGATTGTTCTGGATTAGGAGAATATCTTGCTCATTAAGTTTGATTTTTTCCAACAGTTCTCCCATTCGGGAGGCTCCGCGTGGACGAAAAATCTGGGAGCAGTATGTTTCTATTTCTTTCTCAATTTCTTTCAGAGAAACAACACCCAGACCAAGCCCAGCACCATAGATGCGGTTTTTGACTTCATCTCCGTTAAGGGAATTAAAATCATTCAATTCATCAATGGTGAATGCATAAATATTTCTAAATATATCCGCGTTCCCCAGTAATTGATTTATAACCGTTTGTCCTTGCAGGACATCATCAGGTGTAGAAATTCTTACTGTTCCCCCATGCGTACCTGGGCTCCTTGAAATGATCAGGTCTTCGCTGTTTTGTAACACTACCTTCAAACTGCCACCTAGAGATCCCCCTTTTGCAGGCAGGTAAAGGTTGGTTTTATCTTTTTTAGTTGGAAACCCGAAAAGGATCCGCCGGATGAATTCGAGCAGGGTGGTTTTGCCGAATTCATTTTTTCCATAAATGATATTGATTCCGGGAGCTAGCCCTATGATGCGCTTATTGGAAAAAATTCCGAAGCCGTCTATATGGATTTCGCGTATTTGCATGGTTGTTAGGAGCCTTCGCTGTTAACAAGTTTGTCCAGCGCCAGATTACGGGCTTTCAGGATGACGGCTTGAGTTTCTTCCGTGGAAAAATCATCCAAATATTTTCTTCCTGCCCAGGATTCAAATACAGGCTTCATGGCCTCTCGAACTTTATTTTCCAGTTGTTTATCCTGATCGTCTTCGCAAAGATTGATGAGGTCAGCAACGAAGTCCTTGGCTTCCTTCAGGGAATCGATGTCATAAGTACCTGAAGTTTGGGTGGAAAGGTCGATGATGATCCAGGGGGAATGCCCGTTAAAAAACGTGTTGATCTCTTCAGCCAAAGTTTTTGCTACACCGGGGTGCTGCAATTCATTGTGCATAGGGGTTCGACCCGTCAAAACAAGTTTTATCACCAAACCCTCGTGGGTCAGCGATTCTTTAGCAAGTTCTTCAACCTGTGACTGAAGAGCTTTCAAAACATCATTTATACTGGAGACTCCACTGACATCCACTTTAGCGGTTCGATAGCTCACCACATCGGTGGGCATGAACCTTATATTTGCAGGAGCGTTGGAATTCAATGTAACAAGACAACAGCCTTTGGGACCGGTTTCCTTGAGATGCCGTGCCTGGGTATTACCAGAATAAACGATGCAAGGGTTGTCTTCGCGCAGGACTTTGAATTCATGAATATGCCCAAGAGCCCAATAATCGAAATCCCTGGATATTAAATCCTGCAAACTACAGGGAGCATAGTTATCATGTCCGGGATGTTGCCCGACATTTGTGTGCAGGAGACCTATTGCAAATCCTTGTTCCTGATCTTTTTTGAACTTTAACGCCAGGTTTTCGTTCACTTCTTTTTGTGGGTAGCTGATTCCATATATCCAGGCAAGTGTTTCTCCGTTCTTAATTACCGGAATGCGCTCCACTTTATTTACAGGAAAAATAGTGGTACTCTCTGGCCAATCCAGGGTGTGGGACCAGCTGTTAGAAGGGTCATGATTTCCGTGGACAATGAATGAGGGTATGCCACCTTGCGAGAGTTCCAAGAGCCCTCGGCGAAATTTCAATTGTGCCTGCAGGCTTCGATCTGCTCCATCAAAAATGTCCCCAGCGATTAGAACTGCATCAACCTTTTCTTCTAAAGCTAATTTTACAATTTTATGGAATGCTTGAAAGGTTGATTCCCGGAGCCTGTCCGTTAAGGATGGCATCTGGGATGCCAGACCTTTAAAGGGACTGTCTATATGAAGATCGGAGCAATGAATGAAACGAAAAGCGGTCATAAGTTATTATTATCAGGCTGGGCTTTTGCTATCGCCTTTTATGTTCGAATTGATGTAAGTTATTATACTTCAATAGTATAGACGATAATTTTTACGGCCTCAATCATTTTCTCGCAGGTGGTGGAGCCAAAATACATTACGAAAAAGGGTTCGAAACCGATTGAGCCAAAGGCCATCCTAATTAACAACCCCGTTGCAAGTGGATGGGGTGTTCTAATAATGTGTTGTTTAAAAAAACGTGGCCAGCCACGGGGAGTAAAACCCACTGGTGGGATTTATTATGGAATACCGTCGTTTTGGAAAAACAGAAGAGAACATCTCCGTCATTACCCTTGGGGGAATGCGTTTTAAAAGCGGATGGAATCCCCCTCGCGCGCATCTTCCAGCGGAATCGGTTCGAAATTGTATTGAAATCACGCGTCAAGCCTTGGAGTTGGGGATCAATCATATTGAAACGGCTCATGGGTACATGAAAAGCGAAAACCTTTATGGGATGGCACTTAAAGAGATGGGCGCACCGCGTGAGAGTTTTAAGATGATGACCAAGGGAGCGCCTATGACTGGGGAGGAAACCCGTGCCCTGGTTGAAGAGCAATTGACCAGCTTAAAACTGGATTATCTGGATTTTTATGGTTGGCATGGAATCAATAATGAGGAGAGGCTGAAAGCCGCTGTCAAGCCGGGTGGTCCGGTGGAGACTTTGCACCGGTTGCGCGAGGAAGGGCTTATTCGTCACATTGGATTTTCCACCCATGCTTCTCTGGATATTATTCTTCAAGCCCTGAATACAGACTTGTTCAGTTTTGTGAACCTGCATTATTATTATTTTTTCCAACGTAACCTTGCAGCCGTCAGGTTGGCGGGAGAGAAAGATATCGGGGTGTTCATCATATCTCCTAATGAAAAGGGAGGCTTATTGTGGAATCCTTCTGAAATGGTTAAGGAGACTTGTCATCCTTCAACGGCGATTGAGTTCAATGGAAAATTTTGCTTGAGTCACCCGGAAATCACTACCTTAAGCATGGGGATTCATGAGCCGGAGCATTTTTCTCAAAACCTTTCAATCTTAAAGGGAGAGAATTATTCTTCGCCCGCGACTCGTGAGGTCCGGGAAAGAATGGACACGCCGCTATCCCAGCTACCTGACCTTTGCACTTTGTGCGGGGAATGCTTGCCATGTCCTGAAGAAATAAATATTCCCGAAGTGTTACGTTTCCGCAATTTGTTGAAAGCCTATGGAATGGTGGACTATGGAAAATTCAGATACAACATGTTTGAGGGGGAGGGGCATTGGTTTCCGGGAAACTTCGCATCAAAGTGTACCGAATGCGGAGACTGCATACCGCGATGCCCTGAAAAGCTGGAAATCCCCAAATTATTGAAGGCCACTCATAAGGAATTGTTTGACCGAAAAGCTTGGGCTAAAAACCAGGTTTTTCAGGTAGCAGTTATGTGCGCTAAATTTTTTCGTAAATTTATTCCGGGCCTTGCTTGATCAGAGGTGAATTTTTTGTGCGGCATCATCGGAACTACTCTTGCGATACACTTTTAGGGTATCTGCCGGTTCATTGTCTGGCAGTTCTTTAACGATTCGGATCATTTCTGGAAGTACCTTTTTGAAGGTGTCGACCAGATACGGTTCAAAATCTTTTCCACTACCTTGCTCAATGATTTCCATGGCTTTTTCTACAGAAAAAGCTTCTTTGTAATATCTTTTACTAGTCAGAGCATCAAAAACATCGCAGATGGCAACAATCCTTCCTGATAGAGGAATTTCTTCACCTTTTAAATTATTAGGATATCCCGATCCGTCCCAACGCTCTTGATGGGTAAGTGAGATCGTTTCGGCCAATTGCATTACAGAGGAATGGCTTCCCGAAAGAATTTCTGCCCCAATTTCAGGATGTTTTTTCATAATTGCCCATTCCTCTTCATTTAATTTTCCAGGTTTGAGCAGGATTTGATCGGGGACACCGATTTTTCCTACATCGTGCATGGGGCTGGCCTGAAGCATGAGTTGGCATTCATCATCGGACAAACCGATTTCTTTTGCTAATTTTGCCGAGAGCCGACTCATGCGAATGACGTGCATGCCCGTTTCGTTATCCCGGTATTCTGCAGCCCGGCCGAGACGAAGGATGGCTTCCCGACGAGTTTCTTCCAATTCGTGGGTCCGTTCTCTAATTTTTTCCTCCAGGATCAAGTTTTGATCCCGAACCTGATTATGAAGTAGGCGGATTTCCAGCATATTAGAAATTCGTTGGGTCACTTCGGTAATATCAAAAGGTTTTTCGATATAATCGCGGGCACCTGCTGACAGGGCGCGAAGCCGGGTGTTTCGGTCAGATTGTGCCGTTAAAACCAGGATCGGGGCGTAGGAATCTTTTTCAAACTCCTTGAGTTGTTCTATGACTTGAAAACCATCCAGGTAAGGCATATTCAAATCCAGCAAAACCAGATCGGGGCACATTTCTTTGTATATATCCAAAGCTTTCCGGGAATCCTGAGTGCTCTTGAAAAAAGTGTATCCTTCATTTTCCAGCACATCTTCCAATAATGCGATGTTGGCTTGTTCATCATCGACGATCAGGATTTTAGATTTCAAGAAATTGACTTTCATCTTTTCCTCGTTGCTTGATTAATAAACTGATGAGGACTTAAGCTCCTCTTCAATGAATTTTCTGAATTTGCCGATATTAATGGGCTTGGTGATATAAGCTTTGAATCCTTCAGCCATAGCCCGATCAATATCTTTTTTCATTGCGTTGGCGCTTATGGCAACCACGGGGGTTGCATGGGTTTCCTCAAAATTTCTCAGGCGTTTTAAAGCTTCAATTCCATCAATGTCAGGAAGATTGATATCCATCAGGATCAGGTTTGGTTTCAGGGAAAGAGCCATATTGATTCCTATTTTCGCATGGGTTGCAGTGAATAATTTAACTTCCGGATAATCCGTTAATATATCTTCTACCAGTACCAGGTTGGCTGGGTTGTCCTCAAAATATAAGAGTTTGAAGGGCTCAACTTCTTCCCTGCTCTCCATGCCATTAATTTTGGCCGGGATGTTTTCGGATTCGACGATGTCAGGTTGTACGAGACAAACAGGAAGGGATATAGAAAAAATACTGCCCTCGCCCGGGGTGCTTTCTACACCGATGGTGCCATTCATCACTTCTATTATTTTTTTGGAAATGGTCATACCAATGCCTGTTCCTTCAATTTCGCTGTTTTCCGCTCCCAGTCGGTTAAAAGGATCGAACAGCTGGTTCAATTGTTCTTTGGGAATCCCCATGCCAGTATCAATGACGTCGATCTTGAGGAGAGAGCCTTCCTGATGCGAAGAGAGAGTGACCGATCCCCCTTTTCGGTTGTATTTGATGCCGTTAGAAATCAGGTTGAGGAACACCTGCTTTAAACGGGTTTGGTCGGCCAAAACATACACCATTTTATTTGCAGTGACTTGGTCAACCAGAGTGATATTGAATTTTTGCGATAAGGGGCGAACCACTGTAAGAACTTCTTCGACTAGATTGGCAACAGAAACCGGCTCCAGGGAGACGGTAATTTTACCGGCTTCGATACTGGATAGATCCAGAACCTCATTGATGAGTTCCAATAAATGCTTGCCGGCTTTCATAATCTGCGCGGTTCTGCTCTGATGAGATTTTGGCAATGGGTCTTTGGTGCTTTCCTGCATCAGTTGTGTAAACCCTAGAATGGCATTCATGGGGGTGCGCAACTCATGACTCATGCGTGAAAGGAATTCAGATTTGGCCTGATTGCTTTGTTCTGCCAGGTTTTTACTGTGCGAGAGCTCATCGGTGCGCTCCTTAATGCGATCTTCCAGTTTGTTATAGGCGTGTTGTAATTCCTTTTGTGCTTCTTTGCGTTCAGAAATGTCCCGGATAATTCCCAGGAAACTTTTTGTGCCATTCACAACAGACTCTGAAACGCTTAGCTCTATGGGGAAAGTGGTTCCGTCTTGTCGTTTAGCGGTCACTTCGTTCACCATATTGATGACCTTTGACTTTCCTGTTTCGGCGTAACTTTGAAGATAACCATCGTGCCCGCTCTGATAGGGTTCGGGCATCAGGACTTTTACATTTTCTCCCAGCAATTCTTTCGGAGGGTAGCCAAAATGTTTTTCGACAGCAGAGTTTGCCGATAGGATAGTTCCTATCGTATCGATTGATAAAATAGGATCAGAAGCACTATCTAGAAAGGAACTTAACCGTGCCTCGTTCTCGACAGTTTCTTGCTGGCTTTGCCCATAGCGAGAGCGCAGAGTGAGAGCCAGGCCGCCAATAAAAACCAACAGGCCGAATAAAAAGAAAAACCAGGTCATCAGGGTTTTAACAGGCCGAAATGCTTCGGCAACATCTACTTCTGTTGTCAGGCCAATATCCAGTTCGGGAATCCATGTCCAGGCACCTACAACCGGCACTCCGCGATAGTCGTTATAAGCATCGACTTGTATTCCATCTTTCATTTGGATTGCCTGATTGGCCATAACGGTTAATGGCATTTCGGGAATCTTCTCATCATGGCGCAATTTTTTAATAGTTAAATCCCGACCCGGGTCACGAATCTGAATATTAAAAATAGAATTTTGCCTGGGTTTGAGCAATCCTATTGAAGCGAGTTGGTTATCAAACCTGCTATTGGAAACCAGAGCTCCTTCATCATTAAAGGCATAAGTTTCACCGGTATCGCCGAACCGACTGACAGAAAGGATGTGGGTAAAATCCTTTTCCGGACGTAGTCTAAAAGCCAGCACGCCAACAATTTCACCGGAATCGTCATGAATGGGGGTTGAGACGAACATGGTGGGCAAGTTGGATTGAAAAACCCCATTTTCATCCGGCAAATCAATTTCTCCTGGAAAGGGTTGGGTCACAACCGTATCGCCTTGTAGTGAGCGATAAAAGAAATCAAAGTGGCGACCTAATTCTCGGGTGCCTATGGCTTTTTCCAGCATGGACCCCACCACCATAGCGGTATCATCAAAAATGACAAAACCTATGAACCCATACTTTTGACAGGCCATGCCGAGATTTTCCCTGAGCCAGGTGAGCTGTAAGGAATGTTGTAAGACTTCGGGGCCTATGGCATTGGATTGAGCCATTTCAAGGAGCGAGATCAGTCCCTGGTGAATTTCTGGCTGGTTAACTAAAACCTCGGCATCCAGCTTTGTTCCTTCAGCCCAGACTCTGAGTGATTCCAGATTACCCGCCAGGACAGATTTAAGCTGTGCCGCCAAATTTTCTTTCATTTGCTTTTCAACAGACAAAACCCCAAAGCCGCCAACACATAGCAAGGTCGCTATCATCAGAATAAAAAACAGGGGAAGAGGAGGCTTTTTTATTGGCTTACTAATAAAGTCATTTTTTTGTGCCTGGTTCGCCATGGGATGACTTCCTAAAATACTTTGGAGTGAATAATTTTGGTTACCGAAGGTAAACCTCATCACTTTTTAGCTTATGTACAATTTAGTGTGTTCCATTTCATATTTCAAGGTAAAATAATGTAAATATTATAGTTTGAGGCATTAAACTTTTTTTTACAAGTGTTTATAAGGTTTTTTTATTTTTTAACGATTGATAATTAGTAACTAATTCCTTCCGGGAAGCATTGTTTCTTTGTGGATCGGAAATAGCCTGTGCAGGTAATATGGCGCTCAGGGATGATTCGTCTAAATTTCCGGTACACTTATGTGATTTTGGCAGGAGTCCAAAAGGTCTGGGGCGTTGCGGTAGGTGTCGTCTTTATCGAGTACATTTTTCAGGAGGGGGATGGCCTTCTCACATTTAAGAAGTTTGGTATATATTTCGCCCATGATGTACTGAAGGTGAATTTCATCAGGGTCTATCAGGTTATAGCGGTTTCCGTACATGAGCACTTCTTTGGCTTCGCCCAGACCCCGGTAACTCAAAACGATACTTTGTAAAAGTTTAAGATTCATTGGGTCTTCGTCAAGGGCTTTGAGAGTATATTCCAGGGATTTTAAATACTCATTTTTCATATTATAAAACTCGGCGGCGGAATGCTGGAGTGCCTTGTCGTTCGGTTTTTTTTCCGTCGCCTGGAGAAGGTTGATCAATCCAATCTCCCGCATCACAGTTCCCATTTGGCTCGGATCATTTTTAGCGGTATTTTTGAAATAGTCCAGGGCTTCATCTTTTTTACCCATTTCTAGAAGGTTATAACCCATATATAAATTGGCATAACTAATTTTCGGATTTTTCTCCAAAACCATTTTGAGGATACCAATACTTTTTTCATACTCGCCAATTTGGAAATAACTGTGACCGAGGTTGAGCAAATTTTCCATATTGCTGGGATTTTCTTCCACCAGTTCAATCAGCCGGGCCATTTGGTTTTTATCGGCCTGTAGATGGTAGCTAACCAGATTGTTATCTTCAATAAGGTTGAGAGCTTTAAGCAGTTGACCTCGATTGCTATACATCACGCCGCGTTGATAAAGATCCATTGCTTCGTAATAGGTTCTAAATGTAATTCGGTCTATGTCGGAAAGGTTCTCAACATAATTGGAAACTTGCTCGAAAGGAGCCCGATTGAATACATATTTTTCTCTACCTGGCACATCGATCACATTCCCCAGATCGAGATAAAACTCTATAGCGGGATGGTTGTCAGTGATAAGGGGATGGCCTTTTCCCAGGGCCTGAACTTGCTCATCCAAAAACCAGATGTTGCTTAGAAAAGAAAAGATGTTGGGGATTTCAATATCGGCCAGCGCTTTTTTAATTTCGGGTTCCTCCAGCCGGGTTTTAAGTTTTTCAAAGTCAATCCGGATGGGTTGATCGGAACCAATTATAAGAATTTCGTTTGCGACGGATATCCATCCCATGGTGTGGGGAAAAACAGATTGGAAAGTTTTGAAGTGCATATCCACTTCTTTTTGCCCTTGGCTGTGTAAGGGAATCCATTGCGCCGCAATCCCTCCCGGCTTAAGACGCTTTTTCTGGAGCTCATAATATTCCTGTGTATACAGGTTTACGGTGAACGCTGTTCGGGGAGGGGGTGGCTCTGAGGTGATAACATCGTATCGTTTGTGGGTGGTCAGAAGATGGTTCCGACCATCCTGAATTACGAAATTTACCTTGGGATTATGAAGAACATTATGGTTTTGATCGGCAAACATTTCCCCTGCGTTAATGACACTGGATGACAGCTCAAGGCTATCCACGGTTTTCACGCGTGGGTGAAGTCCTGCCGCGCCAGTAGTTTGCCCGGTGCCAAAGCAGACTACCAGTACATCATCCGGGTGGTCCACCAGAAGGATGGGAACATGGGCAAACAGTTTCATATAACGTGTAGCGATCAAGTTGGATGCGGACATAGAAACACCGTTAGTGATCAAGCGTTTCGCGGTTGGGTCGAGAACGCCATAATCGTCCTTGAAAACTGCCACGGTATCGGAGAGACCTTCCTCAAAATACATCAACTTTTTAAGATTGCGTTTGCCGGCACTGTCCCTCATAAAAAATGAATTTAATAAATCATTGGGAATGGCCATGTTGACAAAAAGAATCACTGCTGCAAACACGACCGTCAATCCTTTGCGGACAGGCAGGGTCAAATAGTTTCCAGTTCGGAATAATAAAACCATGGTCAGCAAATTTAGGGTGGCAACTAGAGTTAGGCTGACCTGGCTTCCTAAGTTTGGGAGGAATAAGAACCCGGCGCACAACGATCCCCAAATCGCTCCGAAGGTATTTGCCGAATAGATCTGGCCGGTGGCCTTGCCAACGTTTTGGTGTCCACCGGAAACTGTTTTTATCAACAGGGGAAAGCACATGCCTAAAAGCAAAGTAGGTATCAGCATGAGCCCAGCAGAATCCTTAAAATAGCGCAAAAATGCTGATGCGGGCTGAGTCAAGTTATAACTGTTCCAAGGTGCGGAAAGAATAGATTCGAGTCCGTATATGGAAGCGATTACGTAAAGACCGGTCCCTCCCTGCAGTATCAATAAAAAAGTCCGCACGTTATGTATTCGTCCGGCCAGAGGAATCAATAACAGGCTTCCCAGAAAAATTCCCAGGAGAAAAACCGTGAGCATCATGCTGAAGGAATACACGGTACTGGAAATACTGAACACTAGTAACCGGGTCCATAACACTTCATAGGCCAATGCGGTGAACCCGCAAATAAAACTGATTCCCATCCAAAATTTTTGGTCTGTATTCCAACTCATACGTGGAATTCGTAACGAGGGCAGTCGAAATTTCCAGTTTGCACCGGGAACGGTTTCCACATAAATACTTAATGCTCCGACTCCTATCAGTAGGTTTGCTCCAGCAGCCAAAAGAACAGTTTGCAGAACTCCAAAGGTTCCCATCAAGAAAAACCCTGTAATCAGGCAACCCGATGCGGCGCCCAGGGTGTTAAGCGCATAGAGGAGGCTCACCTGAGTTCCAATTTTACTGTCATCGGTGACGCAGTACTTGCTCATGATGGGTAGGGTGGCTCCCATGAACGTAGTGGGAATTAGCATCAGCCCAAACGCGAACACTATTTTAATTAAATTCTGTAAAGGAATGGATTCGGGAATAAAGCTGTGGAGGGAGGCATATATTCCTGAAAAATTGGCGAATAAAAGTGAGAGCAGGACTCCACTGACGCAAATCAGAATTTCTACCCAGCCATAAATTAACAGGGCCGCTGGGACGTCTCCTCCTGAAGACGAGCTATTGGTTTCTGGTAAATGATCTATAGCATAGCCGAATAGGTAACTGCCCAGGCCCAAACCTGCCATGAATGCCGCCAGCACTATCGATACAGAAAACACGGTGTGCCCGAATACGAGGGTAAGCATTCGGGTCCAGACGATTTCATAAACCAGGGCAGTGATGCCAGAAATAAAAAATAATAAATAAACGATGGGAGATTTTCGCATAAGTGATTTAATGTGTATTTATAGGGAAGAGCATTGGAAAACCTTCAAAATAATTGACATTGCTATGGGGTTCAAGTAATTTTTTAGGAGACCTCTATTATTTGGAATAACTTATAGCTATTTAATCCGTTCCCCTTAAAAAAATACAAGGTTCGGATCATGGCTATTTTTGATCATTAGAGGTATTCTTTAATATACAATCTTTTTCAATAATAAATATAAAAGTTTCAGTTTTCAGGTGATGTATATGGGAAGCGAAGGGATTAAAATTATTGATGTCGATCATCCTTATGCCAAGGAAAATGGTGTGGAGTGGTCTGAGGAAGCGTGGGAGAGGGTCAAGCACGCTCCGGAATTTGTGCGTCCGGGCATCCGCAAGCTGATGGTACAGCGATGCGTTAAAAGGGGTTTTAAAATAGTTACCTCTGACTACCTAACCGAGATTCGAAATGAGTCTATGATGCTGGTGTCTAAAAGGGTCAAAGGATTTGGTTTTGAAGAACTTACAATGGATGCCTTTGATGTGGCGAAGGATAAAATGAGACAAAGCCCACGCAAGGTAGAAGTGATTGAGGAAATCGAAGATTTTCTCTCCATGCGAACTGAGAAAAAAGATGACATTGTTGAAAAATTCAAAAACTATATGGAGGTTGCTACCCCTCAGGGTGTGCCCTGGAGCAAGGAAGCACTGGAAAAAATGGAAAAGGTGCCTCCCTTCGTACTGGGTATGGCCAAACAGACTATTGAGGGCCGAGCCCGCCAGCGCGGAGATAAGATGATCACCCCATCTATCATTGATGAGGTATTCACCAATATCATGCCGGCATCGGCTAAAGAGGCTATGGGCATGGAAGTGACCGAAGAGGACCTCAAGCTCGATGAACAGATTGATAAAGAAAAGGAAGAAGCGGTGGAAGTAACCTTGAAATGGGAAGACGATGCTCTGAAAAAGGTTTCTAAGATTCCTATTCCTTTTATCCGTAATATGGCGGTGAAACGCATTGAACAAGAAATTTCCAAAGAAGGGAAAGAGGTTGTAACGCTCGAATTATTTGAAAAATACCGATTTACTTTTTAATCGCGAGATAATTAGGGTTGGTGAATTGGGTTTATCTTAAGGATGACTTTTTTGAGCATGGAGGGCGCCTTCCACTTCCCGAGTGGATATGAATGAAAGCTATATGTGTCCCCGGCTATATTGAAAAGCCAATGGATTCAAAAGGATATATCGAAGTTGTCCGCGTTATGAACCAGTATTGGTCATAGAGTTATTTGCCAACCATCAATTAATTAGGTTTGTCATGGATGCTACTCTGCGAATTCTTCTTGTGGAAAATAATTCTGCAGACCAGATTGCCATCCAGCGTCTTTTCCAATCCCAAAAATTAGAATATGAATTAGTAATGGCAGACTCTCTGGCTCAGGCTCAGGAATATCTGGATGCCGCCCCCTATGACCTGATATTACTCGACTATAACTTAGGAGACGGGACGGGCCTGGAGCTATTGGAAAGAATTGTTGATACCCCGACTATTTTTATTGCAGGCAGTAGTACTGAAGAAGAAATCATAAAGGCTATGAAAGCAGGGGCCTATGACTTTCTTGTTAAAGATACTCAAATGAATTACCTCTTGCGTATTCCCTCTACCATTGAAAAAGCGATGAAGCGAAAGGGCGCGGAAGACCAACTCAATTGTTATCTTGCCGAACTGGAGCGGAGCAATGAGGAATTGGAAAACTTCGCATTTGTGGCGACACATGATTTAAATGAACCACTTAGAAAAATCATTAGCTTTGGGAATCGCCTGTTGGATACGACAAAGGACCTGGACCCAAATGCAAAAGTTTATGCGGAAAAAATGCAAAGTGCGGCGAAAAGGATGCAGAGTATGATTGATGACCTCCTGCAATACTCTGTGGTGTCTAATCGGGGAGAACCTTTTCGACCCATTGACCTGAATAAAGTGGCCCAGGAAGTAATCGAAGACCTTGAAACCTCTATCAGTGAGGCAAAAGGTGTTATCCGTATGGAAGGTCTGCCAATTGTGGAGGCGGATCCCGCACAAATGCGCCAATTGTTCCAGAACCTGATCAGCAATGCTCTCAAATTTCACAAAAAGGAACAGGCACCGAAAATCGAACTGTTTGCTAAACCCGTGAGAAAAGATTCACTCGAAATCAACGTCAAAGATAATGGAATTGGTTTAAGGGCCGAGCATAAAGAAAATATTTTCCAGCCTTTTGTAAGGCTGCATGGTCGATCTGATTTTGAGGGTAGTGGCATTGGTTTGGCAATCTGCAAGAAAATTGTCACCCGCCATAATGGTAAAATTGAGGTAAGCTGTTCGGATAAAAATGGCAGTACCTTTAAGGTGACACTGCCCGTGAAGCAGCCGTCCTGATCAATACATTGTTTCCAGCCTAAATTTAACAAACTAAATTCGTTGAAATAATAGATATGAAGGATTTCTCTAATACGGGTCAGTTATTTTGTTTTGGTCTGGGTTTTTCTTCATCTGCCTTGGCTGAAAGACTCTTGCCCAAAGGATGGCATGTTTCAGGGACCTGCCGGGGAGGCGAGGGGCAAGATACGACAAAAAACTCTTATCTGTTTGATGGAACGCATTCCACACCTGAAATTTCTGCGGCCATTTCTTGTGCAACGCACCTATTAATTGCCATTCCTCCTCAACCTTCCGGCGATGTGGTTCTGAAACATTTTGGTGAAGTGATTTCCAGATCCAGTAATTTGCAATGGATCGGATATATTTCTTCAACCGGAGTTTATGGAGACTCACGCGGCGAATGGGTAGATGAAACTTCGTCCTTGTTGGGGTCTACGGAACTCAACCGCCGACGCATTGAAGTGGAATCAGCTTGGCTCAAGATGGGTAGCGATCAAAATCTGCCAGTGATGATTTTTCGCAGCGTAGGAATTTATGGGCCGGGCAGGAACTTGTTGGCTTCTGTCAAACAGGGGCGTGCTCGGCGTATTGATAAACCCGGTCTGGTATTTTCCCGCATTCACGCTGAGGATCTTGCGCAAACGTTGGAAGCCTCGATGATCAATCCTCAGCCTGGCGAGATATATAATGTCAGCGACGACTACCCGTGCCCCCCTGCTGAAGCAGTGGAATATGCCTGTGGTTTACTAGGGGTGGAACCTCCGCCATTGGTGCCTTATGAGGAAGCCGATCTTTCCCCCATTGCCAGGGGTTTTTACGAAACTAACAAGCGCATCTCGAACAAGAAAATCAAAGAACAACTGGGGGTGAATTTACGCTACCCCGATTTTCGTTCTGGTTTGGATGCCTTGCTAAAGGATTTTTAATCTTTATAGGCCAGTTGGGTAATCGAGAAATTCGGTGGTGATCCCGAATTTTTGTTTCAAATGACCTCCTACTGCTTTCACGCCTCCAGTTTCCGTGGCGTAATGACCTGCGAAAATTAATATGCAGTTTCCTTCAACAGCTTCATGATAATGGTGGTTGGCTCCTTCTCCCGTGATGTAGGCATCCAGTCCTTCACAGCTGGCCTGTTGAATGATATCTGCGGCACCACCGGTTACCAGGCCCACCGATTCAATCTCTCCTTCTCCGATCACTTTGACAGGTGATTCCAGTTTCTCCGTCAACTCCTGTGCCAGAGTTGCAGCGGATTTTTTTTGGATATTGCCCTTGAATCCTATTTTGATTCCCCCATATTCGCCAAAAGGCTCCAGATTATTTAAACCGATCAAATCTGCCAGAGCCCGGTTATTGCCGTATACCGGATGCAGGTCGAGAGGGATATGCGCTGAATACAAACCCAGATTGGCGCTTATCATGGAAGAGGTTTTTTCATAAAAGGGACCGCGTAGCGGTTGCAGTCCACCCCAAAAAATTCCATGATGCACAAACATCATCTGGCAGTTTTTTTCGATGGCCAGATCAATAGTGGCTTGGCACAGGTCTACCGCCAGTCCTATTTTTTCTATATTTCCGGTGTTTTGTACCTGCAGTCCGTTTAGCGCGTTAGGAGCATCGTTGATAGATGAGATGTCCAAAAGGTTGTCCAGATAGTGGCTGAGTTGTAGAATGTCCATAGCTGAAATTATAACTTCTTGCAGACCATAGAGGCAACTGTGATCAACTTTATTTTTCGGAACATTTGGCAGCGGGTCATCCTGCTGGTTTTTATTTCCATCATTTCACATTCGGTGATCCATTTGGCTCCTGGAGAACCGGCACTGGTGGATCCTTCTAATCCAAGGATGAAGCCAGAAGATATTCAGCGTATTCGGGCAGCCTATCACCTGGATGAACCGCTCCACATGCAATATGTTTTTTGGGTGCGAGACCTGTTTACCGGAGAACTTAAATCCTTCAAAGATAATCAGCCGGTATTGGAAAAAATTTGGGACCGATTCCTCAATTCGCTTCCATTATTTATTGTCAGCATGATGATCGTTTGGTTTTTGGCTTTTCCTATTGGAATTAAAGCAGCATTAAACCGAAATTCGAAATTTGATAGAGCCAGTACTTTTCTTTCTTATGCGTTGATTTCCATTCCCGGTTTTTTTCTTGCTTACTTGCTAATCATTTTCATGGTCAAGACTTTTGATGTTCCCGTAATCGGGATGAGAACCTTTGGTCTGGAAGAGGCTCCATTTTTGTTCCGCTCCATGGATCGCATATGGCATTTAACTCTTCCCGCATTGATTTCGGCAGTTGGAGGAGTGGCAGTTTTATCACGCTACGTTCGGTCACAAATGCTTGAGGTGATTCATCAGGATTATATGCGTACTGCCCGGGCAAAAGGCTTGCCGGAGGATCAAGTCATTTACCGTCACGGATTACGCAATGCGCTCTTGCCTTTCATCACCATGTTTGGTTTGACCATTCCGGGATTGATTGGCGGATCAGTGATCTTTGAAACCATTTTTGCATGGCCGGGAATGGGTCGTTTGGGTTTCGAAGCCATACTGGCTCGAGATTTTCCGGTGATCCTGACATTGACTTTTTTTTCAGCTATCCTGGTTTTACTGGGTACGTTGATTTCTGACATTTTATATGGCGTGGCGGACCCGCGCATTAAATTATAAGGAAGCTTTATGGACGAACAGATTGCTGCCGATGCTCTGGCACCTTCCAAAGGAATATTCCAGGAACGTTGGGCTATTCTCAAGCGTAACCACATGGCTTATGCAAGCTTTTGGTTTTTAATAGCATTATTTTCTTTTGCAATAATGGGTAAAGTTTTTACTCAGAACATAATAGTTTTTGATCCAAAAATTGTGCGGTTATCAGAAAAACTTTTGCCTCCCCTTACTCCCTACACAAGTAAGATCACTCCCATAGAAGATGCGCCTGCTATGGGAATTTACTTGCTGGGAACAGACGAGCTGGGGCGAGATGTTTTTGCTCGCATGATAGAAGGTAGTTTTGTTTCCTTGACTGTGGGTTTCGTGGCAGTAGGGATATCGCTGACCGTGGGAATTTTCTTTGGTGGGCTGGCGGGTTTTTATGGTCGAGTGAACCTGGGATTCATCACTGTCGATACTCTCATCATGCGTTTTGTAGATATCATGCTTTGTTTTCCCAGTTTCTTTTTAATTCTAACAGTGGTTGCCTTATTACCACCGAGTATTTATAACATCATGATCGTGATTGGGCTGACGAGTTGGATGGGTATAGCCCGGTTTGTTCGAGCAGAATTTTTATCTCTGCGGGATCAGGATTTTGTAACTGCTGCGAGGAGCCAGGCGATTCCAGAATGGCGGATTATCTTCATCCATATGGTGCCTAACGCTATCGCGCCGGTGCTGGTTTCGGCCACCATTGGCGTAGCGACGGCCATCTTGACCGAATCGAGCTTGAGTTTTCTGGGTTTTGGCGTGCAACCCCCGGATGCAACCTGGGGCAATATCCTCGCTGATGGTAAAACTTTTTTGTTCGATGCCCCTTGGCTGACATTCATTCCCGGGTTTACTATCCTGTTTGTAGTACTGGCCTTTAATCTTTGCGGTGAAGGATTGCGGGAAGCGTTCAATCCAAAACTCAGATCCACCCCATAAATCTAATTTTCCAAAAAGGCATTCCACCCCGTGATTTTTGTTGAAAAAGTAAATTTGCAATTTGGTTCCAAGATACTCTTTGAGGATGTCAGCTTCCACTTGCGCCCAAAGGAGAAGGTGGGATTGGTGGGTGAAAATGGAACTGGAAAAACCACTCTCTTTAAAGTAATTACCGGAAAAGCCATGCCAGACTCGGGCAAGGTAATTCTACGAAAAGGCCTACGTTTTGGTTTGCTGGAACAGGATTTGGAGGGAGGGCGTGAAACGGTTCTCGAAAGGGTGGTGCTGGGCGATCCACATTTTCTTGAAATTAAAACTGAAATGGAACGCCTGGAATCGGGCCAGGCTTACCATGACAGGTATGGAGACCTGCAACATGAGTTTGAACGTTTAGGAGGTTATGATCGAGAGGCGCGGGCAAAAACCATCCTCTTGGGACTGGGGATCAAGCCTGAAAAGTGGGACCAGCCTCTTGACCAGTTATCGGGTGGGTGGAGAATGCGATGCGAGCTTTCTAGATTGTTGCTACAGGGCCCTGATGTCCTGTTGCTGGATGAGCCCTCAAACCATCTTGATTTGCGTTCAGTGGTCTGGCTGGAATCATTTCTGCGGGCTTATGAAGGAAGCGTTCTGCTCATTTCGCATGATCGCAGGTTTTTAAATTCATTGGCGAGCCGGATTGTTGAGTTGGACCGTGGAAGACTTTCGATTTATACCGGGAATTATGATGACTACGAAAATCAAAAACGGGAGAAAGCGGAGCTTTTGGAGTCTCAGGCCGCTAACCAAAGTCGAAAAATTGCCGAAGTGGAGCGGTTCATTGAAAGGTTTCGCGCGAAAAATACCAAAGCTACTCAGGTGCAAAGTCGAATAAAAATGCTCGACAAAATGGAGCGGGTGCAAACGACCCAGGGCACAAAAACAATTCACTTTCGTTTTCCTCAGCCAGTAAGAACGGGGCGGAATGTTTTGGAGGTGGCAGAGGTCGATAAAAGTTACGGGTCTCTTAAGGTTTACGAAAGTTTCTCCATCAATTTGGAAAGAGGTTGGAAGGTGGCGTTGGTGGGTGAAAATGGTGCGGGGAAATCCACTCTTCTTAAGTTAATGGCAGGCGCCCTTCAACCAGATAAGGGAGAAATAAAACTTGGGGCCAATGTTTCCCGATCCTACTTTGCCCAGCATCAGGGCGAGACGCTGAACTTTAATCATACGGTTTTTCAATCTCTGGAAGAGTCAGCACCGGGGCTTCTGCTCACTGAGAAGCGAAATATTCTGGGTGCATTTTTGTTTGCCGGGGATGATGTGGAGAAAAAAGTTTCTGTTCTTTCAGGAGGAGAACGCTCGCGGCTGGCCTTGGCGCGAATGTTATGTGGTGGCACCGGGCCGGATAAGTTGGCTCGTAGGACGGGCAATGAAAAATCTCATCCCCCTTCTTTCATATTGTTTGATGAGCCGACAAACCATCTTGATATGCGCTCTCGTGAACATTTGGCGGCGGTGCTCTCAGATTATGAAGGCAGTCTGGTGGTCATTTCGCATGACCGGTTTTTCCTCGATGGTTTTATCAACCGGGTCTGGGAAGTGGAGGGAGGGGTAGTCAAAGACTATACCGGTCATTATAGTAACTATGAGTGGGCAAAATCTAAAGAAGCCGAGGATATTGTGGCTCCTTCAGGTTCGACAAACGAGATTTCTTCCTCGAAGTTGGGTAAGGAGAAGAAGCGAAAGGAAGCAGAAGAAAGAAATCTGCGCTATAAAAACCTTAAACCTTTGCAAAAAAGATTGGTGGAAGTAGAGTCTCGTTTGGAAGGTTTAATGCAAACTAAAGAAGACCTGCAAACGCAACTCGCTGATACAGGCATTTATGAAGCGGAACAAAAAAGCCGGTTGATGGAAACCCTGGGAAAACAGAATACGCTGAAGGCTGAGGAGAAAATACTGATGGAAGAATGGGACTCAATTACGGTTGCGATAGAGCAAATTGAAAATCCATCCTAAAGGATTTTTCAAGTGTTTTAAGTCCCATTATTTTGGAGCCATTTCAAGTCTTTGTCGTTAGTGCATAATGCCAGGAACTTCAGGTTTTCTAAGCTTATTTCACGATTACCGTTCATCCACTCGATAGCATATTGGGCCAACGCCCTGCCGGGTGAATCTTCTGGCAGTGGGTCGAGATAAACTATTTTCTTTGAGTTTTTTTCAGTTATTGGCATGGGTTTCTTCCAATTGATTAAAGAAAACAATAACCTTTCACATGAAAAAAGCAAAGATTATGCCAAATTCAGTTACTCAAAAGGATTAGCGGCTAGGCCTATGCTATATGTTTATGGTTAAAGAGAAAATATTTTTTCTTATGATTGGCGGAGAATCCATATTTAATTTTTAAGTCGATTTTTTAAGTAAAAAATCCAAGATTTTTAGTGAGGCGAGTAAAAATATTTAATCATGCTTGAACTTCAAACAATATTTCTAATTTGCGGATTATTAACCCTGGCGGCGATGGTGATTTTGCCGGTATTTTTTGGAGCTCCCTGGCATCCGCTTTTGCCGGGAACTATTCGGCGGATATTGCGATTTGCAGATGTTAGGCCAGGGGAGACGGTCTGCGACCTGGGCTGCGGGGAAGGTAGGGTGCTGATCACTTCGGCGAAAGAATTTTCCACCAAGGCAATTGGTGTGGAGATTGATCCCATAAAAGTTCTAATATCTCGTTTACTTGCCAGAATTCACGGAGTCGAAGATAAGGTAAAAATTGTTAGAGGAAATTTGTTTGATTTTGATCCGGGTTCTGCAGACGTTCTTTATCTTTATCTTACCCATCAGGCGATGGATAAGTTGTTCCCGGACATATTAAAAAAATTAAAGCCTTCTGTGCGTATTGTATCGTATCGATTTTGTCTGCTGGGCATGACCCCTGATAAAGTCAGTGAAGATAAAACCCTCTTTCTCTACCAGCTGGACAAAGGAATCAACATAAATAGTTACCACTAATCACTCGGGGTGGGGTCAGCACTTTTCTAGCCGGATGTAGCTATTGTTGTATTGTTTCCTCTGCTAAGAGGTCCGCGTCTTGTTGGGCCTCGCTCCATTTGACAACACCTTCCCAGAGATACCCGGAGCGGTTCCTATACTTAACTACCAGCCAGTTCCTTTTGTTGAACTCGATATTGGTTCTTCTCACGAAACTCACCTCTTCGCCTTTGCGTAGTTTGGTGATATTGGGAAAGACCGTCCCAGGTCCTTTTTTTAATGCCACTCCATCTGTCATGATTGTTAGCCGTCTCCCGGGAGGTAACTCCGCAAAGGGAGGTGTGGGTTGGGCGGGTTCGGCCATTGAAGGCTCTTTCATAACAGGCTGTGGAACGGGAGCCGGTGTTTGGATCGGTTCTGACAGAGTTGGTTCTGATAAAGCAGGGGGCGTTGGAGACAAAGCTCCAGAAAGAGACTCGACCTGGGGTGCTTCAGGTTGAGAAACGGAACGAGTCGGTGGCACGACCGGCTTTTTCATGACATTTTTAGGAGGGGAAGGTTCTGGTGCTGGGGCTGAAGCTATATCCATCCCCGTCGTATCTGAAAATTTTACAAAAATGGGATTAGAAACCAAATGGTCCTGGGGAGAGACTTGCGCTTTTACCCGATAATAAACCGATTCTTTTCTATCTACTCCGACATCTCTCCAGGTTAATTCATAAGGAAGGGAAACAGTTTCTTCTTTTACAAGAGCCCCGTTCCGGATGATTTGAATTTGGGCAGTCTTATTTCCCCCCTGGATAGTACGAAGCTTCAACTTGATGGCGGGAAAGTCTGTCGCAACAAGTTCCTGCCCCATTGTGACTTGGCTGCCGGTTTTTTGATCCTCGACCACAAACTCATCAAGGGAAAGTCGATTGGCATCGGATTGACGTACGGCGTACATTCTTCCATTTTTCATGGCTTCGAGTACGGTGTCGTTGTTCCTTTCCCGCACGAGAAAAATGGTGCGAACGGAACCGAGTTGGTCTCCCTTTTGATTTTCGCAAAGATAATCATTACCCCCAAAACCCCAAACGGGATGTTCCCGATTTCCATTGAGGTATTCCATGAGTACCTGATCCCATTGTTGGCCGGGCTCGGTTTGGCGGATAGGGTTATCACCCACAGCCTGGAACCCGGTATAGTTTTGTGTTTTTAACAGGTCATCTGGATAGGGAAGGGTTTCCAGCATGGTTGTGCCTTTCTGGCCGATTCCGGAATCTATTTCCATATGATTCCAGAAAACCAGTGCACCTTTGGATGTAGCGAAATCTATTAAATTTTGATAAGGCTCCATTCCCTGGTCCCCATGATAAGGGTCGAACGGAGAACTTTGAAACGGATGGTTGTTCAAGGTCATCAATGCAAAAAATAGCATGAGCGGTACAGTGAATTTTCGAAAATACCCTTTGTATACGGCCCCGACCGTCACCATAAAGATGAACCCAATAATTATGAAATTGTTTAGAAGTTCATGGGTATATTTTTTTGAGAAATTACTGTTGGGCAGAGGCAATTGCTCGAAATCCTCAGTGGAATCCATTCCAAAAACCAGCAGATGCTTATCCCAATTATGAGCTGTGAGGTTTTTGTCGTAGTTGCTTCCGCTCCAAAAATAAAAAGGGATGGTTTCCACTCCGGGAATTAGCAGAGTGCGCTCAAACTGACGGTCATTTTCTTTTATTTCAGCTATAAATCCGCTGGCCCCCCGGTCGAGCACCGAAGGCCCTTGAGTGATATTTTTAAAAATTCTTTCGAAAGGTTTGATCCCGAATTCCATGGAGTTTCGGGCAAGGTCTCCAAATAAGACTACATCTATTTTTTGGCGCTCTGCCTGACTGGCGAGATCTTTGATGGACGAACATCCTTCGCTGAAGTTTGTCTTGATATCAGCGACGCCATCAATTTGAATATAAAGGGCAAATGCGGTAGAGGGAGCGATGGCCCCGAGGGCACCCAGCAGAACTAATCCGCTCCCGTAGCCCAATGTAAATTTTTTTATGGAATGAAAAATCGACTGCAGACGAATCAAAGTTTGAAAACCTCCAACTATCTGATCCTTAAAATGTTATCAGTACATTAAAACATAGAGTCTCGATACACTCTATCTAAATCTTATCGTAGATATTAGAGCTAAAATGAGGTTTAAAGGCTAAATATTTTTGCGACTATATATTTTATGTTATACTTAACTGGTTGAGTTTGAATGGTTTTCTCCCACAAGGCCCCAGCGTGACGCTGGACTCAATGAGAAATAGCTTTTTTTGGTTAGTAAAAGGTCATCTTGGCTCAAACAGCTCTTGTTAGTTCCCTCTCACGGGAGTGAGCCTGTCTTTGTAGTTCTTTTCAAAATCCCTAAGGGTTTAGTTTCATGACATCTAGACTTCTGGTTGCTGACGATAGCATCACCATCCAAAAAATTGTTTCCATGGCCTTTGAAACGGAGGATGTGGAGGTTGAAGGAATCGGAGATGGTCAGGAAGCCTTTGACCGGATTCAGGAGTTTAACCCTGATATAGTTTTGGCAGATGTAGATATGCCCGGTCTGAATGGCTTTGAGTTGAGCGAGAAAATCAAGGGATCTCCGGCAACGAGCGCAATAAAAGTTCTTCTCCTTGCCAGCGACTTTGAAGATTTTGATGAGAAACATTTCCAAAGTTGTGGTGCCGACAACCATATTTCGAAACCATTCAAGTCGGATGATATTGTCACCATGGTTAAAGCATTGTTAGAAGGATCCAATGCAAAGACTGCCCCCATTGAGCCCTCCAAGTCTGAGTCGGCCTCTGAAGCCACAAGCGACCTCGATGATTCGGAGCCCAGTCTGGAAGAGTTATTGGAATCGGTCGAAAAACTTTCTACAGATGGAGGAGAGTTTTCCAGTTCGGAAGAGGAGGATTCAGAGGAGGATTCAGAGGAGGATTCAGAGGAAGATATCGAACAACCGCTCTCGGGAGAAGGTGAAATTACCGAGATGACGGATGAAGAGTCTATGGAACTCATGGCAAATATAAATCCCATAGAACCCCCCGAGCCTGAGGAATCATTGGAGGAGGATTCGCCCGAACCTCCTGATCTTGTAGAAGAACCCACAGTTCCTGAGGCTGAAGAAATACTGGCAGATACTGATGATGACATTATGGATCAAATGATCCGTGGCGTGGAAGATCTCAAGGAGTCTGTTCAATCTTCTGAATCACCTGAGGAAGAAAACTTTTCTTTTGAAGAAGAGGCGGGTTCCAAAGAACGTCTAGAGGATGAAGAGGATTTTTCTTTTCAATTTAAGGAAGAAGAACCTGATTCGGAAGAATTGACAGTGGCTGAAGAAGTTTTGAATTACGCTGAGGAGCCGGAGATTTTTGCCGAAGTTCGCCAGCATAAATTGGATAATTTGGATGAATTGGACTCTACCTTTAAAGAGATTGTTACGGGTGGAGGTCCTGCTCGTCAAAAGGAAATGGAGCATTCTACTGAATTGTCATCGCTGGGAGGCATTGTTCCAGAGCCGGAAGACCTGTTGGAGTGTATTACGCCTGGTACCTTTACAGAGGTAGGCAAACGCCCTGCAACCCCAGAAGATATAAAAGAAAACCTGGATCAAATTTCCGAGTTTTCCGATCAGGGTCTGGATCGGGAAATGAACTCCCTGCAACAAAATTTGCGTTCAGAGAATTGGAGTTATGAAGCGGATCCATTTACCCAGGCGATTGCTGATGAGGTTAAGCGGTTGCTGGACAGGTCATTGGGTTCTTCTCTTGAAAAAGAGATTTCCGGATTGTCAGATGCAATTTTAAAAACTGTTCGTGAAGTGGTGAGAGAGATCACACCGGAAATTGCTCGTAAAGCGATTCGTGAGGAAATAGAAAAGATTAAAAAGCAGGATATGCTTTAACAGAGCCCATTTGCTCGGGGTATGAATGCTTATGAAGTAATACCGCGTGGGCAGAAAAAGAAAATCCCCCTGCCTCCTTCAGGGCATGAAGGCTTAAGAAGAACGCAAATAATTTTAAAGCACATTAAAGATCAATGTCAAAAGCTCCCCTTGCGTGTTTCGGCAAAGCGGACAAGGAGAGTATTTTTTATTTTTGCCTTTAAGAAAATAGCGTCATCGAATGATTCAATTGGACAAGCATTATGAACCGGAAGAAGTTGAAAAACGATGGGGACAATTCTGGCAGGAAAAAAATTATTTTCATGCTGATGAATCCTTAGACAAGCCGCCTTTTACTATTGTCATACCTCCGCCCAATATTACGGGACGTTTACATATAGGCCATGCCTTCAACAATACCCTGCAAGACATCCTGACTCGCTGGAAACGTATGCAAGGGTTCAACGCCTTGTGGCAACCCGGTACAGACCATGCTGGAATCGCTACCCAGAATGTGGTTGAGCGCCAATTGCATGCAGAAGGAACAAACCGGCAGGAGCTGGGTCGTGATGCCTTTGTGGAACGAGTATGGAAGTGGCGTGACGAATCTGGCGGAACCATCAACGAGCAATTAAAGAAATTAGGAAGTTCACTGGATTGGCAACGGGATCGCTTCACCATGGATGAGGGATGTTCCCGGGCGGTTCGAGAGGTTTTTGTCACGCTTTATGAAGAAGGGCTGATTTATAAGGGCGACTATATCATCAACTGGTGTCCGCGTTGTCATACAGCGCTTTCTGATCTGGAAGTGGAACATCAGGACAAGCCAGGCCACCTTTATCACTTGAAATATTCTTTTAAAGAGGGGAATGGTTTTCTCACGATTGCCACCACCCGACCAGAGACCATGTTGGGGGATACTGCAGTAGCGGTTAACCCGGAGGATGAACGTTATACACAGTTCAAGGGAAAGACATTGATCCTGCCCTTGGTCAACAGAGAGATTCCACTCATTGAAGACGGGTATGTAGATGTTTCCTTTGGCACAGGAGCCCTTAAGGTGACTCCTGCTCATGACCCCAACGATTTTGAACTCGGGCGGCGGCATAATCTTTCTTCTGTGAACGTGATGGATCCCAATGGTGCCATGAATGCCGAGGCTGGACAGGCTTATGAAGGAATGGATCGCTTTGAATGCCGCAAGAAATTGGTAGAGGATTTAAAAGATGCCGGGGTCATGCTGAAAATAGAAGACATCAGCCATTCTGTAGGCCATTGTTATCGATGCAGAACAGTGGTGGAGCCCTATTTGTCCAAGCAATGGTTTGTAAAAGCCAAGCCTTTGGCGGAACCCGCAATGGAAGCGGTAAGAAATGGTTCTATAAAAATTGTTCCAAAGTTCTGGGAAAATACATATTTTGAATGGATGGAAAATATTCGTGACTGGTGTATTTCGCGGCAAATCTGGTGGGGGCACCAAATTCCTGCATGGACTTGCAAAGCTTGTGACGAAGTTATGGTTGCTAGAGAAACGCCTAAAAATTGTTCTGCCTGTTCTTCAGTAGATTTAGAGCAGGAAACAGATGTGTTGGATACCTGGTTCAGTTCTGCGCTCTGGCCGTTTTCTACATTAGGCTGGCCGGATAAAACGGAAACCTTGAAAAAGTTTTATCCTACCTCGGTTCTTTGTACCGGCTTTGACATCCTGTTTTTTTGGGTGGCGCGCATGATCATGATGGGAATCAAATTCATGGATGATGTTCCTTTTCGCCATGTTTATATCCATGCTCTGATTCGTGACGCGGAGGGGCAGAAAATGAGCAAAACGAAAGGGAACGTGATTGACCCGCTGGAAGTCATGGAACAATACGGAACCGATTCGTTACGGTTTACTCTGGCAGCTTTTGCCGCCCAGGGTAGAGATATTAAGCTGGATGAAGATCGCATTGAAGGCTACCGGAATTTTTGCAACAAACTCTGGAACGCTTCCCGATTTGTGTTTATGAATCTGGAGGGTTATGAAGGAACCTGCCAACTAAATGAACAAGCTCAGAGATCCATTGCTGATCAGTGGATATTGAGCCGGCTGAATGCGACTACGCAGGATGTCAATCAGGCTCTGGAAAATTTCAGATTCAACGATGCGGCTCTTACCGTTTATAAATTTATCTGGAATGAATATTGTGACTGGTACATCGAGTTTGCAAAATCGCGTTTGGTGACTGAGGGTCCTGAAAAAAATACGGCGCAGAATGTTCTCCTACATGTGCTGGAGGCGTCTCTGAAACTCCTGCATCCGTTTATGCCCTTTATCACGGAAGAAATATGGCAGAAATTGCCGAAAGAGGGAGACAGCATCATGGTCAGCCCTTTCCCCGAATTTAAGGAAGACGGAAACGATAGTAAGGTAGAGGCTGACATGGGAAAAGTGATGGAGGTCATTACCGGTGTACGCAATATCCGTGGAGAAATGAATCTGAATCCAGGATTGAAATTAAACGCGTTAGTCAAAACCCGCCATGCAGATCTGGAAGCAATTCTTAAGAAACATGCCCATCTGATTCGTGAATTGGCCCGAGTGGATCAAATCACTATAGGCCCGGATATTGAAAAAACCAAGGTCTCAGCATCTTCGGTTTTGAGTGAAATGGACCTGATTATTCCGCTTGAAGGTATGATGGATTTTGATGAAGAAAAGAATCGTATAGAAAAAGAGTTGAAAAAAATTGAAAAAGACCTCATATTTTTAAATAAGAAACTCTCCAACCCGAATTTTGTAGAAAAGGCGCCTGCCGAAGTCATCGAAAAAGATGAGAAAAGGAAAACTATCCTTTCTGAAAAACAGGCCAAACTTGAAATTCATTTAAAAACGATAGAGCAGGCAATGCGGTAAAGAATGTTAATCATCTATGGGGAAACCATGTTTCCCAACTCATCCTGACATATGGATGCCAGAACAGAAAACCCGACGCGAGATGAAGTTTCTGTTGAATCCCAATGGGATTTGTCAGGGATGTATTCATCCCCTGCTGACTGGAAGATAGAGTTGGCCGAACTGGAAGCGGAGATAAAAAAATACGCTTCCTTTATCGGCACGTTGGCGGAGTCTGCGCTCAAACTCAAGGCATGTTTGGAGTTTGACATGAACTTTTCCCGCCAGTTGGAAAAACTTTACACCTTTGCGCATCTCAAAAATGATGAGGATAAAACAAACAACCTGTATCAGGAAAATTTTGAGAAAGTAATGATGCTGGTTAATGAAGCGAGCAAGGCCTCTAGTTTTATCCGGTCAGAAATTATGTCCATTCCAGAAGACTTGATGAATGGGTTTTTGGCTGAAAAGGACTTGGAATTTTACCAGTATCATCTTGAACAGATTTTGCGTTACCGGGAGCATACCCTCTCTGAAAAGGAAGAGGCGCTTCTAGCGGCTTCGGGGGAGATGGGACGAACCATGCGCGATGCGTTCGATATGCTCGATAATGCTGACCTGCAACTGGGAACGATTGAAGGCGAAGACGGTGAAACGGTTTCTCTCACTCACGGGAACTTTCAAAGCCTTTTACAGCATTATGACCGTCGAATCAGGCAGGATGCTTTTCATACCTACTACAAAGCTTACGAATCGCATCAATATACCTACTCAACTTTGCTTTCCGGTAGCATTAAAAAGGACTTGTTTTACTCAAGGGCTAAAAACTTTCCCAGTTACCGAGCCAAGTCTTTGTTTTCGGAAAATATTCCGGTCGCCGTTTATGACAACCTGATCGAATCGGTGCATCAAAACCTGGACCCGCTCTATAAATATTTTGGTTTGAGAAAACGTCTGTTAAAACTGGATGAATTGCATATATATGATTGCAGTGTCCCGTTGGTGGAGGGCATTAAGTGGCATATGTCCTTTGATCAGGCAGTGAAAGAAATCCAAACAGCTTTGAAACCTTTGGGCGACGAGTATGTTGAGCAGGTGACCCAAGGGTTATCGGTAGACCGTTGGACGGACCGGTATGAAAATAAGGGCAAACGCAGCGGAGCTTATTCGTCAGGATGTTACGATTCGAATCCTTTCATTCTCATGAACTATCGGGAAGATAATATAAATAGCGTATATACTTTGGCTCATGAAGCGGGGCATTCAATGCATTCGTTTTATTCCAGGAAAAACCAGCCCTATCTGTATTCTGACTACACAATCTTTGTGGCAGAGGTGGCATCCACTTTTAATGAAGCTCTTTTAACCCGGCATTTTCTGAGTCAGGACATTGATCCCGACATGCGAATTTATCTTATTTGCAGGGAGATCGATAATTTCCGAGGTACGTTATATCGACAAACGATGTTTGCAGAATTCGAATATCAGGTGTATAAGGCGGCTGAAGGTAATGAGCCATTGACGCTGGAATCTTTCAAGCAGATTTATAGTGGTCTTCTTAAACGTTATTTTGGACCCGAAGTGGTCCTGGATGATTGCCTGCCTTTGGAATGTTTTCGAATCCCGCATTTTTATTTCAGTTTCTATGTTTATAAATATGCCACGGGAATTTCTGCCGCTTATGCACTGGCTGACCGGGTTACTTCCGGTAAAGGGTCAGAGTTGGACGATTACCTGGGTTTTTTAAAATCAGGAGGTTCTAAGTATCCTATAGACCTTTTGAAATCTGCTGGGGTCGATATGCTTTCCCCCGAACCGGTTCGAACTGCATTGGCAAAATTTTCCGCATTGGTGGATGAGCTTGAACATTTGACATCAAACCACTAAAAAAATAATAAACATTACCTAAAAACAAAGAGGACGATAACAATCATGATACTTCACACCATTTTTAAAGGAATAACGTTTTGAAGAGACCAGGCTCTTTCCGGAAGAACGGGAACAACCCGCGGAAGCCCCAAAACCGTCAGGGAACCCCATCATCCGGTAAAAAACAAAATCCAAGTTCAGGACCGAGGAAAGGTGGAATCCACCCGTGGGTATCATCCAGCGCATCTTCTTCCCAGGCATTGACTTCTCACATTTCGATAGCCAGTAAAAGCAAGCCGGGTGGAACTACTAATAGTCGCAAACCTCAAAATTCCAAAAACCCTTACCGCCAAAAACGGAACAATAGTAATGGCTCAAATAGTCAGGGTGGGGAAAAAGCTCCCCATCAGGAAAGGTCAAGCCGGGGCAATGGAAGACCGCCATCGCGACATACAGCTGATACACCGGTGAAGAGCTCACCTGCCACTGAAAAGCCTTTAACCGGGAATCTGGACCCCTTTAATTTGTTCTGTGCTTATCATTTAGGAATTGGTCCTAAAAAGGAATACAAGCCTTCCAATCTCAATGAGGTAGCTAGGCGATTTGGTCAAGAGCCTGCGATTGTTCGCCAGGCACTGAAAGAATGCGATATGGATTCTGCTTCCTTGCTGGATCGGGATTTTGATATGGCCCTGGCGCAGTTGGATATTCAGGTTGCACCAGAAGGTATAGATCGGATGGAATTGGCGAAATCCATTTATGAGGATTTTCTTGCCGCTCCTCATGTGAAAAGAGATTGGAAAAAAATTCTGGATGAAGACCGCAAAGAAAACCGGAAGGTTTTTGGCGGATAGTAAAGGGTCAGGCCGAATTCCAAGAAGCTAGTAAGTTTCTCCGTTATTCGGAAATGATACTTCCTGTAGGAATGCGTTGAAAGTTTAATCCTTCCCTAATGATCTGGTCTTGCAGTCTTTTGACCCTGCTGTTAGAGCATTTCAGGCCATTCATCAAAATCGAAAAAGCAAAAGATTCCCCATCTTTGGATTGAAAATAACCGGAAAGGGCACTGACAAAATTCAGGGTTCCAGTTTTGACCCGGGCCCGACCTGAACCTTCCATGCCCCGCATTCTGTTTTTCACATTTCCATCCACACCCATCACCCCGAGGGCGGAGACAAATTCTGGATAAACCCCCAAGTCGTTTTTGACATGGCGAAGGACATCAACAATTATTTGCGGGGACAACCGGTTTTGCCGGGATAATCCGGAACCATCCAGAACTTTATATTGATCTGGACGGTATCCCAGTTCCATCAGGTATTCTTCGAGGGCTTTAAGGCCCTTTAGGGTGGTGCCGGGCGGGCCAAATTTCTCCGCACCAATGGTTTTTATAATCTGCTCCGCCACAAAATTATTACTAAATTTATTGAGGCCTTTGAGTGCGAGCGAAAGAGGTTCAGATTCGTGAGTTAATATTTTAGTTGCAGCTTCAGGAACTCTACCCTTTTCAACTTTTCCGCGGAACTGGATATCCACATGTCCCAAATATTTTTTTAACACACTCAAAGTGTACTGAGTGGGATCGGTAATATTTAAAAAATATTGCGCGCGAGGATGGTTCAGTCGGATTCCTCCTGAGACCGCAATCTCATCAAACCCCTTCTGGTCTACCCGATTGACAATCAGCCTGTTTCGAGTTCCGGGCTTAAGGGTCCTGGCCTGATTATCAAGGGTGATGTATTCGGTATCCGGCTCGATAACAATTTTCGGTTTGCTTCCTGCTTTGTGTCCGGGGCTCACATAGGCTTGAACGGTATTGAAGTTGAAAGACAATGCTCCCAGTGGTGCCTCATAGGCCTGTGCACCGGGATTCTTAATCCAGGTCTTTACTCTTTTTTGGTTATCGAAAAAAGAGTCATCTCCGATAATGTTTCCGGTGATTTTTTTAAGTGGAAGATTTTTCAGTTCGTTGACCAGTAGCCACATTTGTTCTGTGACAAACTTGGGGTCTCCATAACCCTTGATATAAAGATTGCCTTCTAATACATCACCTTTCAGGGTGCCATCTGTGAAGAGGCGTGTGGGGAAGCGGTAATTGGGGCCAAGGGTTTCAAGGGCAATGGCGGTGGTGAGAATTTTTGAGTTCGAGGCAGGGATGAATAACTGTTTGTCGCGCAATTCAAAAAGGGATTCACCACGATCCAGCGAGTAAATTTTGATCCCAAAATTATTTTTTCTCAAGCATGAATTGGAAAGGAGTTTCTTGATCTTCTTTTGGAATAAGGGAACTCCCTTTTCATTGGTCTCAGCATTTGCAAGCAGGGGCGTTGCTAAATAAGAACCAAGCGCGTGCAGGACAATAATTAATATGGCTTTTTGTCTGAAAATTTTCATCTGAGGAAAATTCTACTCTGTTAAAAAAAATTTTACAATTGACAAATCCTGCTACATTGGCGACTCTGACTAAAGTGAACATAATTAGCAAATATTTTGAGGTGGGCTTATGATCGAATTCACACATATCAAGTATGGAGTTTTGATTGCCATGATCGCCATTTTGTTTGGAGGATCCATGGGTTTGTCTTTCGGTTGTTGTGAAGACAGCATCAAAGGCACCTTGAAATCCGGAGCAAACGAGGCGTTGTCCACTGTTTATGGTGGCGACCAGGCAAAGGCTGATAAGGTAGTTAAAAAATCGTGGATTTATATGAAACGAGCTCATTTGCATTCGCAGACTATGGGAGTGATCAGTATCGCATTTTCACTGTTGGTGGCTTGGTTGAGTTTTCCGGCCCGCGCACAATTAGGTATTTCGCTTCTTAGTGGACTGGGTAGTCTGGGATATGGGGTTTTCTGGATGGTGTCTGGGTTCCTGGCTCCGGGAATGGGATCAACCGGTGCGGCGAAAGAATCGATTGGTCTGATCGCCCAAGCATCGGGGGGAGCTTTTTTTATAGCCGGGGTCTCGCTATTTGGCCTCCTCGTTTATAGGATGTTTGCCAAGCCGGCAACGGTATAAGCTCTTAATAACTTAAACCACCAAAAATAATATATGAATTACGATCTCGTTGGGATAGGAAACGCGCTGGTTGATATTGAAGTTCAGGTTGATGACGCCTTTATCAAAGAAATATCGGTGACCAAAGGGGGTATGACCCTCTCTTCGACAGACGAGCAGGAAAAAATTTTGGAAGCTCTTCTGTCTAAGCCAAAGAAAATTTCATCTGGAGGTTCTGCCGCCAATACCATTCATGGGGCTGGCGTTCTGGGTGCCAAGTCTTATTACCTGGGGCGGGTAGCAAACGATGATAACGGTAAGCATTATACGAAAGACATGCAGTCTTGCGGAGTGGGATTCTGTGGGCCGAGTTCCGATGATGACGGTACGGGTACCTGTGTGATTCTCATCACGCCCGATGCTGAACGCACGATGTTGACAAGCCTGGGTGTCTCTTCAAAACTTCATCCTGATAATGTGGATGAGACCATCGTCCAAAATGCCAAAGCCGTGTATGTGGAAGGATATTTATGGACCGGGGAAGAGACCCGAGAGGCCGGACTTCATATGGCGGCGATCGCAAAGAAGCAGGGCATCCCGGTGGCTTTTACTTTGAGTGACGCGTTTGTGGTTAACTCTTACAAAGACAGCTTGGCGGATTTTATCCAATGGAATGTTGATATTCTTTTTTGTAATGAGGTGGAAGCCCAGGCGATGACCGGAGAAACGGATTCACGCAAGGCATTTGACAAACTATTAGCGTGGGTGGATACCCTATTTCTGACCTTGGGTTCACAAGGGTCGCTTGCCGGAAAAAGTGGACATGATCCCGTGCAGGTTGGTGTCTTTCCGGTTGAGGCCGTGGATACCACTGGCGCCGGAGATCTGTATGCGGCCGGAGCTCTCTATGGATTGATTAATGACCGTTCTTTGCAAGACTCGGCCGTCATTGGTTCCTATTGTGCTTCGCAGGTAGTTTCTCATATTGGAGGACGACTTCCGTCCCATTCCCATACGCGGATTGAAAGTATTCTTACCGATTACCGGAAGCACTATCCTCATTAAACTTCTTTGAAGGAGTGACCTATGAAATTAGCGCGCATTATTCTTTTGGCCCTTTGCACGCTTATGGTTGGTTGTGGAACGGTCGGGAAAGATTTTGACAGCACGAAGGTAAAAAAAATTCAAAATAATGTGACGACCCAGATCGAAATCCTGGACTGGTTTGGCGTGCCTTATAAAGAAGGAAAAGAAAATAACCACACCATGTGGACCTATCAGCTTGATAGCTGGCAGGCAATCGGTGAAGGGCTATCAAAGGGGCTGGTCATTTTATTTGACGACAATAATATCGTCAAAGCTTATCGCTATGAATCCAGCTACTAGCGGAGAACCTCCGCCCACTCGGCGTGGAGCCAATAATTAATAAAACATTAAGCCGAGACAACATTTGCCAGCCAGATAAAGTTATTGCATGCTGGCCCCACGCCCAGTGGAACGAAAAATTTCTCTTATTGTCTACGATTTTGATGGCACCCTTGTCGATACCCTGTTTGACATTGCCGATGCGGTGAACCTCTCCTTGAAGGAGTTGGGGGTAAGAACCCTGAGCCGTGAAACGATTTGCAAATACGTCGGCAAGGGCGTTGAGAGGTTGATGGCACAATCGATAGAGAGTACGGGGTATACCGATCTCAATGCTGCTGTGGAACAATTTCGTAAGCATTACTCTGAAAACCTGATGAACCATACCCAGTTCTATCCCTCAGGCCGAGAAATACTTGATCATTTCCGGGATAAGAAACAGGCGATCCTCTCCAACAAACCGGAAGTTTTTGTGCGACGCATTCTGGAATCTTTAGAAAGCCTGGAGCCCTTCGATGCGATCCTGGGCGGTGATAGCCTGAAGTCCAAAAAACCCGATCCAGAAGGACTGCTCTATTTGCTCGACCGTTTCCAATGTTCTCCGGAACAGGCGGTGCTGGTAGGCGATAGCCCGGTAGATATCGAGACAGGCAAACGCGCCGGGGTCTATACCTGTGTGGTCAGTTTTGGGTTTGGCGATCCTAAAGAGATTGCTGACGCTGACCCCGATTGTTCTGTCGACCACCTCTCTCAACTTAAAGATTTGTTTTATTAATCCTGCACCTCCTGCAGTTGACTTTGAAGGGGGTTATTTCTACAATGCCTCCTTTCTATGGAAGACATTAAAAACATTTATCTTATAGCAATCTGCGGCACAGGTATGGCGGCTTTGGCCGGGTTGTTGAAGGGGGCAGGTCATAGAGTGTCAGGGTCAGACGCTAATATCTACCCACCCATGAGCACGCTTCTGGAAAATGCTGGAATTCCTGTTTTGCCCGGTTACCGTAAGGAAAATATCACCAGTGATATTGATCTGGTCATTGTTGGCAACGCCGTATCCAAAACCAACGAAGAAGTGCAGGCCGTACTGGATGCAGGATTGGAATATACATCTTTTCCTGAGGCACTTGCCCATTTTTTCCTGGTGGGTCGAAAATCTCTGGTGGTTACCGGGACGCATGGAAAAACCACTACCACCTCCCTTTTAAGCTGGGTGCTTCAGGCATCTGGAAGAAAACCCGGCTTCATGGTAGGAGGCTGGTTGAAAAATTTTGACAACAACCATCAGGTACCTGAAGGGGATTATTTTGTTACGGAAGGTGATGAGTATGACAGTGCTTTCTTCGATAAAGGTCCCAAGTTTTTGCATTATCGCCCAGACGCTTCGATACTGACTGGCATTGAATTTGACCATGCTGACATTTTTGAAGATCTGGACCAGATAAAAGACGCTTTTCGCAAGTATGTGAGTCTTATCCGGCCTGATGGGGTTATACTTGTAAGACACGCAGATGCAAATATCCAGGATGTCTTGGGAGAAGCTGTTTGTAGAATTGAAACTTATGGCTACTCTGAGGGTGCTGACTGGCGGATTGAGGATTACCGGTTTGAGGGCGGGTACGGTTTTTTTTCACTGAATTTTCAAGGTAAAAAAAGAGCAGACTTTCAGCTAGCCATGATTGGTCGGCATAATGTAGAGAATGCCGCGGCGGTGGCGGCTCTTTGCCTGGGCTTAGGTCTGACGCCCGATGAAATAAACGCTGCATTTAAATCTTTTCAAGGTATCAAAAGGCGGCAAGAGGTAGTCGGAGTTAAAAATGGTGTAACGGTGTTGGATGATTTTGCCCATCACCCCACTGCCATTCGGCTAACTTTGGAAGCCGTGAAAGAAGCTTATCCGGGGCAAAGGCTATGGGCTGTGTTTGAACCCCGGTCAGCCACCTCCAGGCGAAAGGTTTTTGAGCAGGATTTTCCTGACAGTTTCCTCGCCGCCGATCAGGTAGTGTTTGGAGGTCCATTTGCTTCTGAAAAAATCAAAAAGGAAGACAGGTTGGACCCTGAGCGGGTGGTAGACCTGATTAGGCAAAAGGGAGTCAATGCCAACTTTATTGCGGAAGTGGATGACATTGTCGCTTTTATAGCTGAAAATGTTGAAAGTGGAGATGTGGTGCTGGTTATGTCATCTGGCGGCTTCGGCGGTATCCACCAGAAGATTCTGGATCAATGATGGTTATGGATAAAACTTATCACGGACAAATAAAACTGGGCTTGATCCAGAGAGGGATTACGATTCCGGATTTACTGCAGGGTGTTGCAGAAATTTCAGGAGGTCTCTGCTCTGGAGAACCGGGCGAAGAGATCACCCTTTCCTTGGCGGGTGATTTTATCGTCAAGGCAGTTTTGAATCCCTCGGAAAAGCTTGGCCCAAAACTGGTCTTTCATGAAGACCGGCTGAGACTCCATATGACGGAAGGGGAAATTGATGTCAACATCATCCCGATTCCAGAATTTCTCAAGCGGCAGTTGAAGCAGCGTACACCGATTTCTGAAAATATCTGTCTTGATGGGTATTGCCTGAATATTTTTCTTCGATCTATTGGACGAGGGAAGAAATTGAGTATGCCGGTGGAAGCTATCCTTTCTGTCATCCAATCGGCTTTTGAAGAAGGTGCTGCGGATCTGGTTCAACTAAACATGGATTTTAGCGAAGAAACCGACCGAGGTTTTAGCCGATTGGTTCCCTTGGTCGAGGCGATCAAAAAAAGGTTTAATACTTTTGTCGCGCTCAAAGGATTTCCTCCTTTGAACCATAGTACCATTGACCTCATTTATGCATCTGGGTTTGATATTATTGATTTTCCATTAGGCGGTTTTTCAGGATCGGTCAAATCGAAAAAAATGATGACCCTGAAACAGGTACATTCTGCTTTGGAATATGCTGCGGGAGTTTTCCAGCCCGGTACAGTTTGGACTGACTTGGCCCTCGGGAAAGAACCACATATACGCTATATGGAAGAAATTGATCGGTTGGTTGACATGGGAGTTGTGCCATTGATTTTCCTGCAACGTGATGGGGTTGAAAAGCCGGACAGTTATCGGGAGTTGGTGGAATTGGCAGAGCATATGGACAAAGCGATTCAACGCAACCGCTTGCCCTTAAAATGGTTATACCCGACATGCCGTTTTTTGAGTCCTCTCGACACCCGGTTTTTTACAGAAGACCCGCTCCAGGCTCGGCTTGCAGTGACTCCGGTTTATCGGTCAGGATTAGGAAAAACAACTTCGGCGGGTTTTGCGGCACTCCGGCGGAAGTTACGTATCAGGAATGTTAGTGACTCTTTTGAATCGGCTGGACTTTAACCCGGTCGGTGGAAATGAGCACGCTCTCTTTAAAAAAAGAAGTTTCAACGATGGATACTCAGGTAAAAAAACCAGATAAAAGAGCCATTCCGGCGGTACCATTGAAAAACTTGGAAACGTTATGGTTGCAAGTTGGGGGTACGCTCTGCAATCTGGAATGTACGCATTGTTTCATCAGTTGCGGGCCGAAGAACGACACGATCCCTATGATGACCCTGAGTCAGGTAAAGGAAAGGCTGGAAGAATCTAAAGTCCTGAACGTTAAAGACTATTATATCACCGGCGGTGAAGTGTTTATCAACCCGGAGATTTTTGAAATCCTTACCTGTATCCTGAGTTATGGCCCTCTGGATGTTCTTACCAATGGGACACAGATTACTTCTGAGAAGGCTTTGCGATTGAGAGCAATTCAGGATTCATCCGAACATCCTTTGCAATTCAGGGTGAGTATGGAAAGCTTTGAAGAATCGGCCAACGATGCCATTCGCGGAAAAGATGCCTATAGAAAAGCTGTGGCCGGTATTGCCTGTCTCGCGGAGGTGGGTTTTTCACCGATACTCACCATTACACGCACTTGGGAAGAAGAACAAGATACGGAAATGGAATTGAAGTTTATAGACTTTCTTGAATCCCATGAAGTTCCAAAACCGCGAATCAAAATACTACCTGGTTTTCTACTGGGGAAGCTGGCCGACAATAATCGTTCCTATAATGATGAAGAGCGTGTGACGGAAGGATGCTTCGATAGTTTTGATATCACACAACTCCAATGTGCGACTTCGCGTATGGCAACTGGAGAAGGTGTATACGTCTGCCCGATTCTCGTTGATAATCCGAAAGCACGTATGGGAAATACTATTGAGGAAACCTTACGTCCTTTTCCTTTGTCCCACCCGGCCTGTTATACCTGCAGGGTTACAGGAATGACCTGCAAATCTTCATCTTGAAAAACCGAAGGTTTTATGTTGAGCCTGTTCCTAAGGGCTGATAGCATTAGCAAAATCTTCACCTTCATGGAGATATTAGTTGATGGAGAGTGAAATCCTTTTTATCCCTTCTTTTTTGGAAAAGTTATTATGGCTTTAAAGCATTCAACTATGGTTCCAATAGGAACTCCAGCAGTTGGTTTCAATCTTCCCGGCGTGGATGGGAATACATATTCCCTGGACAGCTTTTCTGAGAAAAAAATCCTGGTTGTCATTTTTATGTGCAATCACTGCCCGTATGTAAAGGCTGTCCTCCAGCGATTGATTGATTTGCAAACAGAGACCCGGGAACTGGGAGTCCAGTTAGTGGGTATAAACTCCAATGATGCGGAAAAATACCCCGATGACTCCTTTGACAGCATGAAGACGATTGCGAAGGAGAAGGGTCTTAACTTCCCTTATTTATTCGATGCTTCTCAGGAGACTGCTAAAGCTTATGATGCTGTATGCACGCCAGATATTTATGCTTATGGGCCTGAACGAAAACTTTTGTATCGAGGCAGAATCGATGATAACTGGGAGCATGAAGAAAAAGTAACCCAAAGGAATTTGAAAGAGGCTATCGATTTTATTATTGCAGGAAAAGAATTGTCCAGCGACCAGACCCCTTCTATGGGTTGTTCTATAAAGTGGAAATAGCTTGCCCGTTAATATTGTAAAAACAGGAGCAAAAAATGGCTAAAAAGGTTTTGGTGACTGGCGGAGCCGGGTTTATAGGGTCTCATACTGTGAACGAACTTATCCAAAGAGGTGATTCGGTTCGAGTATTTGATAACCTTAATCCGCAAGTGCATGGAGAAAATGCCGAGAAACCCCATCACCTTCATCCTGATGCGGAATTTATCAAGGGAGATGTTCGCGACCGAGATCATTTAAAGAAAGCTATCGAAGATATAGATTTGGTTATTCATGATGCTGCAGAGGTTGGAGTTGGGCAATCCATGTATTCAATTGACCAATACATTTCTACAAATGTTCAGGGAACAGGAGTGCTGTGGGATATTCTTGTTAACGAAAAGCATAAGGTAGAAAAAGTTCTCGTTGCTAGTTCCATGAGTCTTTATGGGGAAGGTTACTACCTGTGCAATGAACATGGAAAAGTCTCACCTGAACCTAGGCCAGAAAACCAGCTTGCAAAGGGTGTATGGGATATGCTGTGCCCGACTTGCTCGGTTCCCATGACTCCAATTCCTACAGATGAAAATAAGGAGCTGGATTGCACTTCTGTATATGCCCAAAGCAAAAAAGATCAGGAAGTCTATTCGTTAATGATTGGCAAGGCTCATAGAATTCCTACTGTGGCCTGTAGATACTTTAATTGCTATGGCCCTTATCAGTCGCTAAATAATCCTTATACTGGAGCAGCTGCTATATTTTGTTCGGCGGTAAAAAATGATACCTCTCCTCTTATTTATGAGGATGGGAACCAGCGGCGGGATTTTATTCATGTTAAAGACTTAGTGTGCGGTAAGCTTCTTCTTCTAGATCACGAAGATTCAAATTATGGTGTTTTCAATATTGGAACTGGGACTCCTTCTTCTATTCTGGAATTGGTTGAAGCAATCATTGAGTTGTGTGGAAAAGATTTCAAGCCGAATGTAACCCACAAGTTCCGGAGTGGTGATATTAGAGATTGTTATGCTGATATCTCTGGAATCAAGGCATTAGGTTTTGAAGCCAAGCTAAACTTGAGAGAAGGCCTTAAAGATCTTATGGCTTGGAGTGAGTCTCAGCAGGCTGTTTCCCGGGTACAGGATGCCCACCAAAAACTTGTTGAGAAGGGGTTGATCCTTGATACCCCTTAGATGGCATTGTGTTTACTCGAATACAGACTGGATAAGATTGTCCCATTGGGCAATTGCATTTTCATCAGAAAAAAAGCTATCGGTGTAGGCTTTCCCCTTTTCCCCAGCTCCGCGCCTTGCAGTTTCGTCATTCATGTACTTTAAGAGCTTTTCACTCCACTCAGATTTTGTTTGGCATGCCATGTCTAAATTTGCCTGGTCCATAGCATGTACATAGGCCGGTGTTGCGGTGGTTATGGTGGGCATTCCCATTTTCCAAAATAACAATAGTTTGTTTGAAGGCTTTCCCATGGCAAAGGAGTCATTGGGGGAAATAGGAATTATAGCCATATCGCATGCGCAAATAATTGTTGAAGCAAGCTGTATATTCCAATCGTAGAGATAGACGTGGTCAAAAATTTTCCGGCACATATCTATAGTGTTTCGTTTTCCATATTTCCTTAGATACTGGTAATACTCAAGATTGGTCACTATATGTAAACAGATTTCCTGTTGGGAATTAACTGACTTTAGGACATCACGAATTTCAAAAAAATGGTGAAGGGTAACGGGTAGGCCTTCCCAGACAAGATTAAAGGGCTTCTTAGCGGTGTAATCTTTTTTGATGTTTTGCGTTAAATCGTTATGTACATCTAAAATGACATGGACATTTTTGTTGTGGAGTATAAAGTCTTTTTTTTGCACCTCGGAGGCGCAAGAAACGGCATCAGCTCTCTTGCTCATATTTTGTATAGCTTTTTTATAGCTCAGCTGTAAACTTCGATGTTGCCCGGAAAAAAACTTAGCTAAACCTCTTAAGGCCCCTTTTATATCGAAATCTGGGATGGCTAAATATGAGTCAACCTGATCATAGATGATTTTGGCATTTCCTTTTTGATACTTACTCCAAACTGAGATGTCTCCCCCTGCCGTTACAACCACCAAGTCGTATGTCTCATTGGGGTCTGCAATTTCAAATTTAATCCCCTTTTTCTTGGCGTAATTACAGAATCTTCCTCTGTCAGCGATTGCTTCTAACGACTGTGTGGTGGGGACATAACCTATTTTTAGTTGACTAATATCTTTTATGCTTTTCATAAAGATTTGGAGTAAACCATCTGATTTAGGAAAACATTAAATTTGTGTCGAAATATTGCAGAAGAAACCTAGTAAAATAACTCCTCAAACAAACTAAACTCTTGATATTTTAACACTTAAACAAGTTTGCCGCAAAACATAAAAGGGCATAAAGGCCTCTCCAAAGGCATCAATAGGTTTAGACAATCCGCAATTTAAAAAAACATGTTTTTAATTTTAACTTCGGGAGTGATGCCTCTATTTGCGCAACGCTGGATTTTTTCTGAAGGGCAATCTACGATGGCGCCTTGTTTTTGGGTCTTGGGTTGGGGCCGAAATGGTGTGGAGAGCGGCGAGGAATTCGGCAATAATGCGTTTTCATTATTGTGTCAAATTCATTGCGGAGCCGCTATTTTTTTACAATATAGACGATGCAGGCACTGCCTAAAATATAACTCAGAATTTGCCTGTATTTCAATTTAAGATATATGCCAAAAGTTATCGAGTCGGTATAAAACAAATGACTGGGATAGTATGAGATCAGTTTCCAACCCGTTCGTTTGAAAAAAGGGATCCAAAAATAACGACTGAAATAATATGCTTCTGTAAAGGCATTACCCCTTACTCCATGGGGAGCGATAAGCAGTTTTTCACGGACTAAGCCTAGAAGACCCAGCTGTTTCATAGCCTTTTTTGTTTTCATGACCATTTCAGGATCACTATTGAGGCTATCTTTGGTTTTCACAAGTCCAAAGGCCAGTTTGTATATAATTTTGAACCAATTGGCACAATGGGTGAGCCAGGACCAAAACCGCCAAGTTGCTGTAGGCAATATATGAATTCCACAACCATTGGGTTTTAACACTCTCTTGATTTCTTCCTGAAAATCTTCTACCCCCTCTATGTGCTCCAATACGTTGGAAGAAAACACAATATCAAAATAATGGTCAGGAAAGGGTATGGTCTTGCCATCATATTTTTTCACATCGAATATCTTTTTTGAATGCAAATTAACTTCAATCGCTTCAACCTGAAAACCTTGTTCTTTAATCCGGCTGGCTTGATAGCCTGAACCCGCACCAATTTCCAGGATTCTGCCTCCGGGAGGAAATAAATGCCAGACGAGTTGGAGCTCGAAACCTCGAATTAAGTTCATCTGCTCTTTAACGGTATCCATGGATCTTGTTCTTTTTCCTTAGTGCATTTTATTAAAGAAGACCAATATACTTGAATTCAAATAGTAAGTACAACTCTGGCTATTGTTGGAGAGGGTAGCTATGATAGCACCATGGTATTTCACATTAACCCTGAAATAATCTTGGCTTAAAAACACCCGATGGGCTATTCTTTAAAAAACAATCTTTAATAACCGTGGTGCTCGCTGGTTAAACTCACTGCGAAAGGGAAATAAGGTAAAACGATGGAAACTTTGAAAAAATGGTTGTTCATTTTAGCGGCTGTAGTTTTTGCCGGCTCGATATTTGCCGATAAAATCCTTTCTTTTTATATTGACTGGTTGTGGTTTGAAAGTCATGGCATCACCTCGGTTTTATGGACGGTGTTGTTATCGCAATTGGGGTTTGGAATGCTGACGGGAACTTTGTTTTTCCTGCTGACCTATGGTTTCTTACATCAGGTGCTCAAGAAAACCTCCCATTTGCCTATCCTCTTGTCAGATCAGGTTCGGAAAGAAGTACCGTTGCTTGATTTTATGGCCAGTAATTTAAAACTACTGATTCTGGTTGTTCCATTGGTTTTGGCCGTCATGACTGGGCTGGTGATGGCACAACAATGGGAAACTCTTCTACAATTTTTTAATGCTTCTCCTTATGGCCAGGTTGATCCCATATTTGGTAAAGATATTTCTTTTTACTTTTTTACCCTGCCTCTTTGGATGCTGGTGAAGTCCTTGTTGTGGGAAACCATGATCGTGATTTCCATCGGCGTGGGTTTGGTTTATTTTTTCAAACGATTTATTTATGTTGGCCCGACAGGTGTGGTGGTTCTTCCTGATGCACGGCGTACCCTTTCGGGGCTTGTAGGACTATTCTTCCTGCTTTTTGCAAGTGAGTTTTACCTGCAGCGATACGAGCTTTTGACAGAGGGAAATAGTTTAATAGCTGGGATCGGGTTCTCCGATGCCAATGGAAAAATTCCTATCCTTTATCTTTTGATCTTTACTTCCCTGGTTTCTGCCGCATTTTCATTCTTAGGCCTTATCCGGCCGGGTATGAAAAAAATAATGCTTTCAGGTGTGGGGTTGGCACTGGTTTTTTTTGTAGGCAACTTTTATCCAAAGTTATTACAAAAATTTGTGGTGGTGCCTAACGAACTGGTCAAGGAGACCCCCTTTATTGAACATACCATTGCTGGTGCATTAACCGCATATGGGCTAAGTAAAACCGAGACGCATGAGCTATCCGGGTCAGCATCCCTGACGGCTGATAGTATTCGACGTAACGCGACCACCATTAAAAATATCCGGCTCTGGGATCAGGAGCCGCTTCTCGATACTCTGGGTCAGATTCAGGAAATCAGAACCTATTACCAGTTTCACTCCGTAGACAACGATCGATACAAAATTAACGGAGAGTACCGTCAGACATTGTTATCTCCGAGAGAACTACTGTCTTCAAACTTGCCCAACCGCACATGGATTAATGAACATTTGACTTTTACGCATGGCTACGGTGTTTCGTTGAGCCCTGTAAATCAGGTTACTCCTGAAGGGCTCCCCGTGTTGTTCATTAAAGATATTCCTCCTCAATCAAATATGGATCTGGTGGTAACACGTCCCGAAATTTATTTTGGAGAGTTGGCCAATGATCACGTTTTTGTGAACACTGGAACCAAGGAGTTTGATTACCCTCAAGGGGAAAAAAATGTATACAAGAACTATGAAGGCAAAGGTGGTTTTGAAGTCGGGTCTTTTTTCCGGAAACTAGTTTTGGCGGCCCGGTTCAAAGCTCTCAAAATTGTTTTTTCTCAGGACATTAATAGTGATAGCCGTGTTTTGCTATACCGTAATATCACCGACCGGGTACAGAAAGTCGCCCCGTTCCTCCGTCTGGACAATGATCCCTATCTGGTGATTTCAGAGGGACGTCTAATTTGGCTTTATGATGCTTATACAGTGAGTGATAATTTTCCTTATTCCCCGAAAATTCCTCGGTTCGGAAATTACGTGCGTAACTCCGTCAAAATTTCTATTGATGCCTATGATGGTTCGATGAATTTTTATATTGCTGATCAGGCTGACCCGGTCATCCAGACTTACCGGAATATTTTTCCGGACCTGTTTCAAGACCTGAGCCAGATGCCGGAAGATTTGCGAAGCCATATTCGTTACCCTACGGACCTGTTTAAGATTCAGACATTTATTTATGCCACCTACCACATGAAACGCCCGCAGATTTTCTATAACAAAGAGGACCAATGGGAAATACCGGAAATTGATGGACAAATTATGCAGCCTTATTACACCATCATGAAATTGCCTGAAGAGGATCATGAAGAATACATTCTCATGCTTCCCTACACCCCCAGAGGAAAGAGCAATCTTTCAGCCTGGATGGTGGCGCGAAGTGACGGCGAACAATATGGCAAGCTGGATGTGTATACATTTCCTAAGCAGAAGTTGGTGTTTGGGCCCAGTCAGATGGTGGCCCGGATCAATCAGGAAGCTGAAATCTCTAGACAGATTTCGTTGTGGGATCAGCGGGGATCGAGTGTTATTCAGGGAACCCTTCTTGTCATACCCATTGAAGAGTCTTTGGTTTATGTGCGACCTTTATATTTGAAAGCGGATGCCGGTAAGATTCCAGAACTCAAGCGCGTTATCGTTGGTTATGAAGACAGCATCGCTATGGAGAAAACTCTGGATGAAGCGCTGGAGAAAATTTTTACCGGGTTTTCCCGTGAATCCGAGCTACCCCTTGCTCAAATAGGGACTGGAACCCAAACCCAGTCGCCTGCCTCACCCGTATCTGCAAGTAATCAGAAGCTTCTTTTAAGTAAGACCGATTACGACAAGATTCGTCATACTTACCGCCAGGTTTTGGAGTCGCAGGATAAGCTGGACCAGTCGCTGGCACAGTACCGAAAAGGACTCAATGAGTTGGGGGAAATATTAGAAGGCGCTGAAGTGTCACCGCAGGTCGAGCCTCTTAGTGCCCCGGGGCATGAGAAAAGGTGAGGAGATTCAACGCAGCGGAGGTTCTCCGTCCTGCCAGACTTACTTAAAATTATCGTCAGTGAATAAGCCCAGCTGATTGGTGTCTAGTTTTTTATCGATGATCGGGACAGGATAATTGCCATCGAAACAGGCGGAACAGAATTTTTTCTCTCCGTTTTCCAAAACGGTCATCATTTTTTCAAGGCTGAGGTAGGCCAGGGAATCTGCCGCCAAATACTTGCACGTTTCTTCAAGGTTGAGTTTGTGGGCGATCAATTCTTCTTTGTTCGGTGTATCGATGCCGTAAAAACAGGAGTGCAAAATAGGTGGGGCTGAAATGCGAAGATGAACCTCCTTGGCTCCTGCATCCCGAAGCATTTTTACAATTTTGCGGCTGGTGGTTCCTCGAACGATGGAGTCGTCAATGATAGCAATGCGTTTACCACTGATAATTGATTTTACTGCGTTCAATTTTAATTTTACCCCGAAATGCCGGATCTGCGATTGCGGTTCGATGAAAGTTCTTCCGACATAATGATTGCGGATGAGACCCATTTCAAAGGGGATGCCCATTTCCTCAGAGAAACCCATTGCCGAAACAACCCCTGAATCGGGCACGGGAACTATGAGGTCGACGTCGGCAGGACTTTCCTGCGCCATGGCTTTACCCATTTCTTTGCGTGCTGTGTACACATGCTCCCCAAACATATAGCTGTCTGGACGCGCAAAATAAATATGTTCAAACACACAGTGTTTGCTTTCAGTTTTCTTGAAAGGGAAGAAAGATTGAATTCCATCGCTGTTTACAAGAATCAACTCTCCTGGTTCGACCTCTCGAATGAACTCTGCTTCGATAAGATCCATGACACAGGTTTCTGAGGCAACGATGTAGGCACCATCGAGCTTTCCCAGACATAGCGGACGAAATCCGTGCGGATCGCGTGCGGCCAGTAATTCGGTTTCAGTCATCAGGACCAATGAATAGGCACCGCTGACTTGCCTCAAGGCTTCGGCAGCCCGGTCCACGAATGATTCGGCTTTTGACTGGGCCATTAAATGCACGATAACTTCGCTATCGTTGGTGGACTGGAATATGGCTCCTTTAGTGCCCAATTCTTTTCGGATTGTCTGGGCGTTTACGAGGTTGCCATTATGAGCCAAGGCTAATGACCCCGCTGAATAGTTGATCATGCAAGGTTGGGCATTGACCAGCTCGCTTTTTCCTGCAGTGGAATAACGGTTATGACCGATGGCCAAAGGACCCGGTAGTTTAAGAATCCTGGCGGGATCAAAGATGTCCGCGACAAGCCCCATACCCAGTTCAAGGTGCATTTTGGAATGAGTGCTGGCAACTATGCCTGCACTTTCCTGCCCTCGGTGCTGCAATGCGTAGAGTCCTAGATAAACCAGATTGGCGGCCTCAGGATGACCGTAAACCCCTACGACTCCGCATTCTTCATGTAACTTGTCCAGCATAGTTCCCCAAAGAAGTTTTCCAGAGTTCTTTTAAAATATTAATTTCTTGTTTAACAATTTCTTTTCCATTGACGTTTATCGTGTAATGAGTCCCGCCTACTTTTCCAATCAGGGAGAAGTCGACTGGAAACGCCATAGCCAAATCTTCTATTTCATTGATCCGTTCTTCGGGAAAAGAAACAACTATCCTGGACTGGGTTTCCCCGAACAACAGTGTGTCATTTCTCAGTGTGGATTCCAGTGTGAGCGTGGCTCCGAAAGTCTCTCCTCCGTATGAAAAACAAGATTCTGCCGCGGCGATTGCCAGCCCACCTTCTGAGCAATCATGCGCTGAAGAAATGAGGCCCTTTTGGATCAGTTCCCGGCAAAAGTCCTGAACCTGTTTTTCGTGTTTTCGATCCAGAACGGGAGTCTTCCCCTCACTGCGATCAAACATGACTTTCAGGTATTCGGTTCCTCCCAGCTCCTCCATGGTAAAACCGATGAGAGCGATTTGATCCCCGGATTTTTTAAACCCCTGGGTCATGATCTTTTTATGATCCTCGATCAAGCCCACAACCGCAACAGTCGGAGTCGGATAAATCGCATCCCTTTTTGTCTCATTATAGAGGCTGACGTTACCACTGACCACCGGAATATCAAAAAACCTGCAAGCATCACCCATACCCTCTACTGCCTGTTGGAATTGCCACATGATTTCGGGTTTTTCGGGGTTGCCAAAATTCAAACAATTTGTCAGCCCTATCGGCTGTGCACCGGAGCACACTACATTCCGACAGGCTTCGGCAACAGCGATGGCGGCTCCTTCATAAGGATCAAGGTAACAATAGCGGCTGTTGCAGTCGACAGACATAGCTATCGCTTTCTGCGTACCTTTTATGCGTATGACAGCAGCATCCGATCCGGGCATTACCAGCGTATTCAGGCGCACCATGTGGTCGTATTGTTCGAAGACCCATTCCTTACTGGCAATATTTGGGCAGGCCAGAAGTTTTTTCAAAGCAGTGTTCCCCTCTGAGATATCGGGAAGTTCGGTCAGGTTCACATGCTCAACTTTATCGAGATATTTTGGGCGTCTTGATTCCCGTTTCAAGTCCAAGGCACCATCCACAACGGGAAAGACGGGAAGGTTTACCACCTCTTTACCTTCAAATTGAATACGTACGCAGGGTTCCTCGATCACTTCGCCGATGATTGCTGCGTCCAGTCCCCATTTGCCGAGTACCGCAAGGGCCTCACTTTCATGACCCGGTTCGATCACGAATAGCATGCGTTCCTGAGATTCTGACAGTAGGATCTCGTAAGGGATCATGCCTTCCTCTCTCAGAGGGACTTTTGATAAATCCATAAATACCCCGGTTTCTGCCCGGTGTGCCATTTCAAAGGAAGATGAAGTGAGTCCAGCGGCTCCCATATCCTGTACACCCACTACCCAGTCAAACTTAAACAGCTCCAGACAGGCTTCAATCAATAGTTTTTCTGTAAAAGGGTCGCCTACCTGTACGGTGGGTCGCTTGTCTTCCGTGGTTTCATCAAACTCGGAAGAAGCCAGTAGGCTGGCACCATGAATCCCATCGCGTCCGGTTTTGGAGCCAACATAGAGAATTTGGTTACCCACTCCCCCTGCACCAGCGAGAAAGATTCGATCTGAATTAACCAGACCCAGGCAGAATGCGTTGACCAGAATATTGCCGTTATAACAGGCATCAAAATAGATTTCACCGCCTACGGTGGGAACGCCGGTACAGTTTCCATAACTGGAGATACCATCGACAACACCATTGAGCAGGAATCTTGTGCGAGGTTCGGACAATTCGCCAAAGCGTAATGAATTCATCAAGGCAATGGGTCTTGCGCCCATTGTGAAAATATCCCTCATAATACCGCCCACGCCGGTGGCCGCGCCCTGACGGGGTTCGATAAAGGAAGGATGGTTGTGGCTTTCGATTTTAAATGCGACAGCCTGGCCATCGCCAATATCTATGACCCCGGCGTTTTCCCCTGGACCTTGCAGGACTCTTGGGCCTTCAACGGGTAATTTCCTTAAATAAGGCCGGGAGCTTTTATAACTGCAATGTTCACTCCACATGACAGAAAAAATGCCTAACTCAGTCAGGTTCGGGGTGCGTTCAATCAGGTCAAGGATGCGTCGAAATTCTTCCACGGTCAAACCGTGCTCCTTAACGATTTGAGGAGTGATCTCGGGGCCGGGTCGATTTTTTTTGGTTTTATCCACAGTGTCAGGAATTTGAAATAAGAGATTGAAAAATGATTTGGCCATCTGTATTCGACAGCAAAGGGTCAGCGCAACGTTCCGGGTGTGGCATCATTCCCATTACATTTTTTTGTTTATTAGCCACCCCTGCCACGGAGCCTACAGAGCCGTTGGGGTTGGACTCTGCAGAGACATTTCCGCTGGTATCGCAATACCGGAAGATAACCTGCCCATTTTCCTCAAGCTCGCTCAAAGATAAGGGGTCGATGTAATAGCTCCCTTGATGGTGAGCAATAGGTATTTCCAGAACACGGTTTTCTCCACAATCCTGTGTGAAGGAAGTATCGGGATTATCAATACAGACGAAAACATTTTTACAGATAAATTTTCGTGACTGATTCTGGATCAATGCCCCAGGTAGCAACCCGCATTCCAGGAGCACTTGAAATCCGTTGCAGATACCCAGCACTTTGCCTCCCTCTTCGGCAAAGCGTGTGATGGAATTTATGATTGGTGAAAATCGGGCGATGGCCCCGGCCCGAAGATAGTCTCCATAGGAGAATCCACCAGGCAGAACCACGAGATCAAAGGATTCAAGATTCACTTCATCTTTATGCCAAAGCCAGTGAGTTTCCTGGTCCATTACATGCTTTAAGATATGATAACAATCGTGGTCACAATTGGACCCGGGAAATACAACAATGCCGCACTTCATTTTATTCTAGTTCGATTCGTTTTGGAGTGTTAATCAGTAGGAACAAGTGTGAAACGGAAGGATTCAATTACCGTATTTGCCAGGAGCTGTTCACACATTTCCCGGACCCGTATTTCGGCTTCCTCCTCCGATGCAGAATCAAGTTTGATTTCCAGATATTTACCAATATTTACATCCAGTACTTCCTCATATCCCAAATCATTCAAAGCATGGTGGACGGTTTTCCCCTGAGGATCAAGAACACCCTCCTTAAATGTCACATGTATTTGGGCAAGCATTTTATTACCTTAAAATTTATTTAATAGGCTTTGTAACAGGAAAAAGCCAAAATCAAAAGACCAATTTTTGACCGGCCCGAATAATTATGTTAAACAAGGAGTTAGGGTGTCTCATTCCAAGCACTTTCTTGCCAGAATTTCTGTCCCGCAATGACTAAGTCTAAAATCCATTTGACGCTTTTCCTTTTTTTCTTTTCTGTCTATGCCCTGACGGGGCAAGGATCTATCCAGTCGGCAGATGGAAAAATTATGTTCCTCCTGACCGAGGCCATGGTCGAAAACCATAGCGTGAGCTTTTCCGAAATGGTTACCTTAAATGATATCCCTGGTCCACAGTACTCGAAATATGGATTGGGCATGAGCGTTTTGGCGATTCCCTTTTATCTTTTAGGTAAAGTTTTATCATTCCTGTTAGGTATTGAGGCCTCCATGGCCACGCAATTTGCTGTTAGCATGATCAACACTATACTGACAGCTTTCTGTTGCCTGATGGTCTTTCGATTTGCCACAGACCGGCTAGATTGCAATCCAAGAATCAGTTTGATTTTAGCCTTGGGGTTTGGGCTATCCACCATTGCCTGGTATTACTCCGAAGATTTTATGAGCGAGCCGGCAATTACTTTGTTTCTGTTATTAGCCGTATACTGCGTGACCAGTAAAAACTCCCTGACGCGAAAGCGTGATCTGATCTGGGCGGGAATATTTCTGGCTCTAGCTGTTTTTTGCAAATTGGTTGTCCTAATTGCCATACCGGGTTTCATAATGTACCAATGGATGGTGTGGGCCGAATCGGATGAAAAAAATGTTAAAGAGTTGACCAGGGATCTGATCCGCCCGGCGATTCCTGTTATCACGGTTCTGATTCTCATCATGTTTTATAATTATGTTCGGTTCGCAGACCCTTTAGAAACCGGGTATGAAAAGTTCAACGGAAAATTTGTGGTTGGTTTTTTTGGCCTTCTATTTTCTCCCGGAAAATCCCTGTTCCTGTTCAATCCATTAACTCTGTTTGGGTGCCTGGGATTCATGCTGTTACTGCGTGAACAAAGGAAAATAGCTATTCTTTTTGGCTGGCTCATTATATCGCACTTGCTATTATTTTCCTCCTGGTGGAGCTGGCAAGGGGGAATGAGTTGGGGGCCTCGGTTAATGCTGGTGGTCATCCCTTATTTGATTTTGCCTGCCGGCTTTCTTTTGCGCAAGCATATGCATGCTGTTAAAATTCCTATTTTGGTAGTTTTAGTGGCAGGAATTTTAATTCAGTTGCCATCCGTAACGGTCAATATTGCCCGCTACTATTATGAAATGAGTAAGGAATTTGGAAGTCACGGTCATAATCAGATTTTATTTTCACCAAAGTATTCTCAATTGATCGGCCAATTCAAACAGGTGGCGGTAGTTTTTGATAACCTGGGTGATGAAATTCAAATGGCGCAAATGGCTTCTATGGCAAAAAAGGGTGAACGGTTTCTGGGAGCCGATATCAGCGTGGTGCTGGATAATGGCCTTGCCGTCAATGCCCCTAATTTCTGGTGGTATTATATGCGTGTGTTCGGGTACCCTTTTTACTTCTGGTTGCTCCCTCCTGTTGCACTGGTTGGGGTCATAGTGCTAAGCGGTTACAAATTATATCGGGAAACCGGTGGTTCTTAACTTGAAACAATTCTGATGGAAGAATAATGGAAAATAAATGGAATGATTCTGATGCCAAAGCGGCTATTGAAAAATATAGTGGGGTTGCTGAAGACATCGCGCTTCGGGTTTACACGTCACGATTGATCGGGGCAGACCCTTCACTGGTTCTCCATGGCGGGGGCAACACCTCTGTCAAGTCGCGCACCCGCAACAAGGTGAACGAAGAGGTGGATGTGCTTTATGTTAAAGGCAGCGGCTGGGATCTGGATACGCTGGAGCCTCCCGGGCTTCCGGGAGTCTTGCTGGATCACCTGCAGAAACTGAGAAACCTGGACCGGTTAAGCGATGAGGAAATGGTCAATGAGCAGAGAACGCATCTGCTGGACGCCTCTTCCCCGAATCCATCTGTGGAGACGCTTCTGCACGCGTTCCTGCCGCATAAGTTTATCGATCATTCGCACGCCGATGCCAGTTTGATCATTGCCAACCAGCCGGATGCAGAGAAAATCTGCCAGAAAATTTATGGAGATAGCATTGGTATCGTCTCTTATATTATGCCCGGTTTTGACCTCGCCAAAGCCTCTGCTGAAGTGTATGAAAAAAATCCGGATGTGGAAGGGCTGATGCTGATCAATCATGGCCTGTTCACTTTTGGTAATACGGCGAAAGAAAGTTACGACCGTCACATTCATGCGGTAAACCTTGCGGAAGAATATATCCAGACAAAACCTCTTAAGCCGCTCACCCCTCTTGAAGGCCCGAGCCTGAAAGCCGGGGAGAAAACCCTTTTGAATGCTCTGGCCCCTGTTCTCCGCGGACTGTATAAAAACCTGTCTGGCAAAGATTGGATTTTGCATCACCGTGCCGATACCCAGGCCTTTGCATCCAGCAAGGAGTGTGAGGTATGGTCTCAGGTTGGCACCGCCACCCCCGATCATGTGATTCGAACAAAACAAAAACCTTTGCTCCTGAATTTGAACCAATGGCAGGATGCGGATAAGCTGCGGGAAGAAGTTTCCCAGGCCCTGAATGCCTATAGCGAAAGTTATCATCAGTATTTCGAGACTAACAAGTCTGCGAAGGGAGTGGATAAAAAAGAGCTGGACCGTTTACCCCGGGTATTGCTGGTGGCTGGTTTAGGTTTGGTGACAATTGGAAAAACGGTTAAAGAAACCCGGATCTCAGCGGATATTTATCAGCACACCATTGATATCCTGCATAAATCTTTTTCGGTGGGAGACTATGCGCCACTGGACTCCAGCGACCTGTTCGATATGGAATACTGGTCTCTGGAGCAGGCGAAACTGGGGAAGAGCAAGGCGCCGGTTCTTCAGGGTAAGGTTGTCTATATTACTGGAGCCGCTTCTGGCATCGGTCTAGCCAGTGCCAAACTGTTTGCCGAGCAGGGGGCCAACCTTTTTCTGGCGGATAGGACCAATTTAAACGAGGTCGCTGAAGCAATACGTAAAAAATCCAAAGTCGGTGTGGCGACCCAGGTGTTGGATGTGACCGATGAATCGGCTGTGCGCCAGTCGTTTGAACAGTTGGTGCAGACTTTTGGCGGCATTGATATCCTCATCTCCAATGCGGGCAATGCTGTGCAAGGCGCAATGGGAGAGGTAGATTTGAAAACACTGCGCGCCAGCTTTGAGTTGAACTTTTTTGCCCATCAGATACTGGCTTCCGAAGCTCTACAAAGATTTCTGATACAAAAAACGGGAGGCGTTCTGTTGTTCAATGCTTCTAAAGCGGCATTCAATCCGGGTAAAAACTTTGGTCCTTATGCACTTCCCAAGGCGGCAGTGGTAGCGCTCACCAAACAGTATGCGCTGGATTATGGGGCGGAAGGTGTTCGGTCTAACGCGATCAATGCAGACCGCATCCGCACTGCCCTTTTCTCTGAAGAGGTGCTGAAAGAAAGGGCGGAGGCACGCGGACTCTCACCCGATGACTATTTCAAGAACAACCTCTTGCAACAGGAGGTCTATGATACCGATGTGGCGCAAGGATTCCTCAACCTGGCATTGGCGGAAAAAACCACAGGGAGCATCATCACCATAGATGGAGGCAATATAGCCGCCAGCCCCCGCTAGCCAGCGTGACGCTGGACCAAGCGGACATTCGCCTGCATGAAAACTGAACTCCTTATAAGGCATTTTAAATGGCACAGAATTTCTTTGATCGACTACGAGATTATTACCTCGATGTAGCTAAGGTTCTTCGAGGTGAGGCTGCTGCCGCTAGTATTTTTGCTAATACAAGTGATATCGGCTTAGCGCGTGAGAAGGTTTATTTAGAATTTCTCAAACAACATGCACCTTCCAAATGCAATGTGTTCCTTGGGGGGTTTTTGTTTGATGATGAGGGCGCCGAATCAAAGCAAATTGATATCATTGTCACAACTGACACAACCCCTAAATTTGATTTTCACAACCAAGATGGTAGTGGCAAATCCTTTTCTCCTGTCGAGGGAACTCTAGGTATAGCCTCAATCAAGTCAAGCCTTGACAAGGACCAACTCTTTGATGCTTTGGCTGGAATTGCTTCAATACCACCAACAAAAAGTCTTGATGGCCGATTGTCTCTAGGGGTACAGATTACTGGGTATGACGACTGGCCCTATAAAATTGTTTATTCCAGTGATGGCCTCAAAGGGGCAACCATTTTGGAACATTTGAAGACCTACTATGACCAACATCCTGAGATACCTATTAGCAGGCGCCCAAATATAATCCATGTGGCGGGTAAATATGTGATAGTTCGTGCAATGAAAGGAATGAAGATTAATAAACCGGGTATGGAAGAGATAACACCTGAAATCGGAACATTTGCATATTTAGATAGAGATGCAGACCTGCAGGCAATTTTGTGGGTTCTCCATAGCTTACAACAAAAAGCGTCGCACTCGGCTGAAATTTCATATAATTACCTTCACTATATGAAAAAAATACATGGGCTTTGATTTATCCTGCCCCATTGATACAGTTGGCAATCGATATTATAGAATTCATTTTGAATATGTTTAAAGAGGTTTGATTAATGAAAGGTCAGTGGATTGGAACATACCAAGGTAGCGTAGTAGGAAATATAATGGTCAACATTGATGAGTTGGAAGACCATTATGCGGCTGTTGCATATGTAAATCCTACTGATAGAAATATTCCTTCCTCCGTCGCCTATCTAGATACAAAGAACAAAGATCTTGAACAAAAAATGGTCGCCGCTATAAACCCTGTTGACCCTAGGACGGGGTTTCAGTGTAAATGGGAGGAAATCAAAGACCTCTATGCCGAAGGTATCTCTCACTCAGATAAATCAGATGTTACCTTTAGATTAGAGGATGGCAAACTGCATATAGACTCCACTTCAGATATTGGCGTTGAACTTTCTAGTGTACTAACGAAACCACCCGAAAAAAATGAGTCTAAGATACTTGGTCATAAAATGTCATGGGATGAGTTTAAGTCATATATTTCTGGTTTATCAAAATCCAAATACTTGTTTAGAGGACAAAAGAAACCTTGGAAGCTAAGAACATCATTTCATCGACGGGGGCGTTATCGTATAAGTGAATTTACAAATAAGGATGTTAAACAGTTACATAAAAGACTAAGTGCTATAACATCTCATTATTTTGATTTATCCATCCCAGAGCAGAATGGTTCATTTTTTAATCTTATCCAGCATCACGGTTATCCCACACCATTACTGGATTGGACATATTCTCCCTATGTCTCGGCTTTCTTTGCTTTTCGAGACTGGCCAATTGGGTATAGTGGCGAAGAAAATAACAGAATTTACATGTTTAATAACGATGTTTGGCAGGAAAATTATTCACAAATTCAAAGTTTAGATCCACCTTACCCACACTTATCAGTCATAGATTTTATAGCACTTGATAATCCAAGACTTGTTCCTCAACAGTCTGTTACCACTGCAACTAATGTTGATGATATCGAAGCGTACGTGCTCGAAAAAGAAAGGACATCAAGCATTCAATATCTTCAAGCAATCGATATTCCAGCCACCGAGAGAGACGTTGCAATGAGAGACCTTAGATTTATGGGTATTACGGCGGGTTCTATGTTTCCCAGTATAGATGGAGTATGTGAGGAGCTTAGGGAGTGTAATTTTGACAATTGATATTACAAGCCAGAAGCCAATATTGGTGATTGCTAGTAATCTATCGAGTTGCTTTTACTTCTTTCTTTAATTTCTGCTTCTGGCCGAAAGCCGACATTAACCCCGCCTGTATAAATCGGTTTTTGGTTATCCAGCGAAAAATCCCAAACTAAATCGTGCGTTATGCTTACGCCTAGTAATCGGTAATTTATTTTTTGGGGCCAATTGCCAATAAATTATTTCTTAAACCTTTGACCTATTGCTAGACACAGGCCACAACATAAATTTACCCACATCGACCCGCTTTTTTGAAGGGGAGCCGGAATAATTCATTAAAAAACCCCTCGTGTTAATCAAAGTCTCATCCCCTCTTTTATTTTCCTCACCGAACAGTTAGAATTCAATCGTAAGACCGCTTCCGACCCAAAAAGGAGGCAATTAAAAAAGTAAAACAGGAGACAAGAAGAGTCCAAACAAAGAACCTCAAACAAGAAAGCCAAAACAAAAACACACAGGGAAAAGACGAAAATGAAAAAACAGACAGACTACAAAGAGATATATAGTGACAAAGGTAAGTCTATAGGACAGAAAGAGGTAGAGCAGATGAAGCGCACACGCGAGATGTCAAAGGATGAACGAAAGCAAAGCAAAAGAAAGAAGCAAAAAGAAAGCGAAGGAAGCGGAAGAGAAGTCCCATGAACATAAACAAATGTCCTAATGGTTGCTAGTGGCTGTTTATACGCGCTCGAATGTGTGAAGGTTCATCACTTATCACCACCCCAGCTCTCACCCATCGCCATCAGTTCCTGACGTATTGCCCGATGCGTCTAACAGTTGCACCTTGCTCTTGTTATATCCTCTTCCTTAACCTTCATGCCCCGCTTGGGTTTTCAAATAATAATTGAATGTCCGCAATTGGCCGAAAGCCGACATTAACCCCGCCTGTATAAATCGGTTTTTGGTTATCCAGCGAAAAATCCCAAACTAAATCGTGCGTTATACCTACGCCTAGTAGTCGGTGATTTCTCCGCCGGGAATTCTGCGAGCCTTTTGGCCATACTCCAAAGGGTGGTCTGTTCCGGGCAGGATGGTTCCATCTGGTGAGTAGGGGCCAATCTTGCTCCATGTACCTGCCTGTTGTTCGGCAACATATTCCATTTCCAGAATCGCTTTGGGGTTTTTGTAGCCGTATTTGGCAGGAGCGATCAGTCGTAGAGGGAATCCATGTGCATCGGAAAGAGGTTTGTCGTTCATAGTGTGCGCCAGCATAACCCGGTCCTGATTCAACGACTCACGCGAAAGGTATTCTTTGTATTCATCACCGCAATGGAACAACACCCCTCGGGCAGACGTGTGAGGCTGAACGATTTGTTCCAGTTCATTTAAGGAGAACCCACTCCAGTTGGCACGGGCTGACCAGCATTCCACGCATTTTAATCGGGAAGATTGTGAGTGGGTCGACAGACTTAGCAATTCGTCTAGCGTGAAGATTTTCGGAACTTCAACCAAGCCGGTAATTTTCAACTTCCAGGTCTTGATGTTGATGCGGCGCATCGGTTTCCAGAAATTGATATAGAAAGAGCTATGCTTTCCTTCCCGGGTTTTGCCTACAAAATCAGTTCCTGAAAACGAATCCTCTGCCGAGACTATTTGAGGGCCACGAATTCCGTTCCAGAAAAGCAGTGCGATTGTCCAAAGTCCGCCTTTGAGGAAAAGTCGGCGCGTTAATTTTTCTATTTGGCGCATCGAAATCCCAAAAAGATGAATCGCCCGAACGGGGCGATCAGGTTTCGGTCAAAAGTTTTGCCGTATTCATATTCCAGATGATGATTCCACAGTCCGCCACGGGTGACTTTTTCCCCATTTTCTGTGCTGGCGGTCCATTCCCAAACCGAGCCTGCCATATCACGAGCCCCATAAGGAGAGTTGTCTTTTTTATTCAGTCCAACACGGCGTTTAATGATCCCCGAATAAAATGGATGTGGTTTTTTGCGCAGGGGTTTGTCTCCCCAGGGATAGAGCCGCGCATCGGTGCCTCGGGCTGACTTTTCCCATTCTTGTTCAGTGGGAAGGCGTTTGCCCAGTTGTTTGCAATAAGATTGAGCCTGATGCCAGGTGATATTGGTGACGGGGTGAGCTTCTGCGCCTTTCCAAAAAATAAATTCTGGAAACAGTCGAGCATACTCTTCTTGTGTCACTTCAAATCGGTCGATGGAGAATTCCTGAAGTAGAATATCCTGCTGGGGAAGAGCACCGTTGTCGGCTTCATCGCCCATGACAAATTTGCCCGCTGGCACTTCTATCATTTCAGAAGAAAATACATTTTTCGCACTTAGCATGAGAATTAAAAAAGTGAATAGAGTGAACGCTTTCATAGAAACATTTTAACCCTAAAACCCTCTATTTTTTTCGTAGAACTGGATACCCAAGTGTGTAAATCCATTTATCGTCTTCATGCACGTTAGGTCCTGCTAAATCGCGGGCCGGCAAGTGGCATGCGAGGCAATTTTCCTGGTAGTCTGTAGAAACGGTCTTTTTCGAATCGGGAGCGTTAAAAAGAGACCATCCCCAACCATCGCCCCATAACTTTGAATTTTTGTACCGGCCTTTCGTATCCCTGACCAATACAAACCAGCCTTTAAGGGTGGTTGCATGACTTACTGCTGAACCCGTAGTCATCATCATTGTTTCAGTATTAAGAAGCTCTTTGACCAATACAGCGCCGTCAGGATATTGCCCATGTTTTTGATGATATTCAATCGTTTCCGGTTGAGTATAAACGACATGATATTCTTTTGAGCCAGGTTCTCCCTCTGTTTTAGCATGCGCCCAGGTTCCTAATGTGGCCCACTTGGTGTAATTTTCAGGGACACTAATAGCACCCGTTTTCAAATCGACATTTGGGGCAACAGGCTCTGCTTCTTTGCTCTCTGCGATACCTGCCATGCATACCAGTACTAATATTGCCGTTGTGATCCTTCTAAAATTCATAATATTCCCTTTAAGAAATTTTGGTTTCATTGATAAATATAAAGAGGAGTCCGGGTTTTTGTTTATTTACAACCCGGCCTCCTCTTTTCCAGCAATAAGAAAGCAATTAAAGTTCTGCTTTGCCAATGGGGACCTTAAATTGATCGCACCAAATCAATACAGTGTTGTATTTGCTTGAGGCTGTGCCTTCTGGGATGGAATACTGATGGCTACCTGTAAACCCCTGAAGCTTGCCTAAGTTAACTCCCGTTGTTTCGTCAAAATCTTTCGTTAAAATAACCCGGCCATCTGGGGCTTCAGTAATGTTCACATTCTCCAGTAGAACAGTATCCCCTTCGACTTTTATAGTCCCCGATGCGGGGTGCTCTGCATCCGTACCTGTTAGGTTTTCTGATTTCATGATTGATCCTTTCAAAAATAATTTTTTATATTTATTGGAAGATGAAAATGATAAGGGGAGGCCGAATTTCATTCTCCCCTTACCGGATGATAAAGATTGAATTAAAGCTCTGAGGGGTGTTTGTGTTCAATACCCTCCCAATTTGAATGAGCTTTAGAAATATAAGCCTTCATTTTTTTGTTCCATTTAGCCTGGATATTTGTGTCGAGGTTTAAATACAGTTTCCGATTGATAATTTTCCAGACAGTTGGATCGGAGTAGAATTTTTTCCCAACCGCTACGCCATACGCACAATACCCACCAAACTGCGGAGCATATTTTTTCGGGTTGGCATTGAAAGCTTCCTTGTGCTCTTTAGTTTCAAACAAATAAGTTCCGCCGTTGTAGGTCGCCGTATGGTAACCATTTCCTCGTACCGGTTTGCCTGCTTCAAAGTAAGCGACCGGATCATAACCGCTCATTACGGGTGCAGAAATTTCTGTGCCATTGTTCGTGTTGGCCAAAGCGCCATTGGCAAACAAGGCGACTAATAAAGAAACCACTGCAAAAAATCGAGACCCACGTTTAAACACAGCCTTCATGATTGATTCTCCTTAAGTTGTTTGGGTTAGAATTGATATATTTCGTAAAAAATATACTAATTAGTGTAGTTAGATGTTAATTCCTTACAGCGTGGGGTTGAATAATTTTAATTGTTTAAAAACAATAGATTGCTGTTATATTTTAGAAAATTAGTGTGTGTTGAATAAATTAAATTTGAAATTTTATATCATTATAAATATACTATATAGTATATAAATGAGGGCAAGGAGCAGGACGGTGACTCAATCATCAAAACGAGAACAGTTGATTCAAGCGGCGCTAGAATTGTTTGCCCGGAAGGGGTATCACGCAGTTGCGGTCGATGCGATTTCGGACAGGGCGGGCATTACAAAAAAAACCTTGTACCATCATTTTAAATCGAAGGAAGAACTTATACTCGCCGCCCTACGCCATTACGATGAACGGTTTCGCAATGATTTCATGCGGTCGGTCGAGTCGAAAACAGGAGACCCCATCGGACGATTGCTCGCAGTTTTTGATATTGTAGAAGAATGGTTCAACAGCAAAAACTTTTCGGGGTGTCTTTTTGTAGGAGCTATGGGAGAGTATCCGGAGGAAGCCGCGCCAATTAGACGTGTTTGCCGGGAGTCTAAAATGTTAACGCAGGGGTATATCAAAAGCCTGGCGGAAAAAGCGGGGTTGTACGAATCCGGTCAATTATCCGAGCAGCTTATTTTATTAATAGAGGGTGCCACCACTATGGCGCAAGTGAACAATTCTTCGCTCTGCGCGGCTCAAGCTAAAGCAGCCGCAAAGGTGTTGATTAAGAATTCAACCACCTTGCCCTCAAAAGTCGCTAAGAGAAAATTGTAAGGATTTGGAATGACCCAAGACCAACTCCCAAGTGTTGCTCATAAAAACTTTATCCTTTCTTTTGAAAAGTAAAACTAATGAATAATTCAAAAAAGATCATAGTCGTAATCGTGCTCGCGACTTTTATAGGAGTTTTTTTTCATTTCAACCTCGGTCAATATCTGTCTCTTGAATACCTGAAAGGGCAGCAGGCAAACTTTTCTGCTTTCTATAAAGAAAATGCTTTGTTGGCAATGGGGGCCTATATTGCAGTTTATATTTTATCCGCAGCTCTCTCCCTGCCAGGAGCGGCTCTGCTCACCTTGCTGGCGGGAGCTTTATTTGGTTTGGTTACAGGCGCGATTTTGGTTTCATTTGCGAGTAGCATTGGAGCCACTCTTGCTTTTCTTGTTTCGCGTTTATTGCTTCGTGATTTTGTTCAAGATAAATTCGGCCACTATCTGCAATCCTTTAATGACGGAATCAAAAAGGATGGGGCTTTTTACTTGTTTACACTCAGGTTGATCCCTGCTGTTCCTTTCTTTGTAATAAATCTGGTTATGGGATTGACTCCTATGAAAGCGATACAGTTCTTTCTTGTGAGTCAGGTGGGTATGCTTGCAGGCACTATTGTATTTGTAAATGCCGGAACGCAACTCGCTCAAATTGAATCTTTGAGTGGAATACTTTCTCCTGAAATTATTTTTTCATTTGTTTTATTGGGTATATTTCCTCTTGTGGCAAAAAAACTGGTATCTATTTATAAAGGGAGAAGGGTGTTGAAAAAATTCAAAAAGCCAAAATCTTTTGATTACAACATGGTGGTCATTGGCGCGGGGTCGGCTGGGCTTGTTACCAGTTATATTGGGGCCGCGACGAAAGGGAAAGTGGCTTTGATAGAAAAACATAAAATGGGTGGAGATTGTTTGAATACAGGTTGCGTCCCCAGCAAGGCCTTGATTCGTTCGGCGAAATTTATGGCGGATGTTAAAAAATGCCAAAAACTTGGATTCAAAAGTGCTCAAGTCGAGTTTGATTTTGCAGAGGTAATGGAGAGAGTTCAGCGTGTGATTAAAACGATTGAGCCACACGACTCGGTGGAACGTTATTCTAAGTTGGGAGTAGAGTGCCACACTGGGGAGGCCAAAATAAAATCTCCTTATGAAGTCGAAGTCAACGGCAAGGTTCTTACAACCAGGAATATTGTTATAGGCACCGGTGCTCGGCCGTCCATCCCTCCTGTTGAAGGCATCGAAAATGTTGATTACCTGATATCCGATACTATTTGGAATATTCGTAAACAACCTGAAAAGTTACTTGTGCTAGGGGGAGGGCCAATTGGCTCTGAATTGACTCAAGCGTTTGCTCGACTTGGATGTGATGTGACTCAGGTACAACGCAATAAGCGACTGCTTCCCAAAGAAGACCCTGAGGTCTCGCAAATGGTATTGGAAAGTTTCCAAAGCGATGGAATCAATGTGTTGCTAGAGCACACCCCTAAAAAATTCTTTAAACGTGACGGAAAAGATTTTCTGGAGTGTGATCATAACGGAAGCTCTGTAGAGATACCTTTTGACACTCTCTTGATCGCGTTGGGAAGAAAAGCCAATACAACAGGATTTGGGCTGGAAGATATGGGCGTTGAGTTGACTCCGGCAAAAACTATTCAAGTGGATGAGTACATGCGGACTAATATCCCAAACATCTATGCCTGTGGGGATGTTGCCGGACCCTACCAGTTTACCCATACAGCGGCGCATCAGGCCTGGTACTGCGCCGTGAATTCCATGTTAAGTCCCTTTTGGGGATTTAAAGTGGATTACAGCACAGTGCCCTGGTCGACCTTTACCGATCCTGAAGTGGCACGTTCTGGTTTGAATGAGTTGGAAGCCAAGGAAAAAGGAATTCCCTATGAAGTCACCACCTATGGCATTGATGATCTGGACCGGGCCATCGCAGATGAAGCGGCTTTTGGAATTGTCAAAGTCCTGACTGTGCCAGGTAAAGATAAAATTATAGGCGTTACCATTGCGGGGCTTCATGCAGGAGATATTATTTCAGAGTATGTTGCCGCAATGAAAAATGGCTTTGGCATGAATGCTATTCTGGGTACCATTCATATCTATCCCACATTGGCAGAGTCGAATAAATTTGCCGCTGGAAATTGGAAAAAAAATACTACCACAGAGAAAACCCTTGCCTGGGGCGAAAGAATCAATCGCTGGCGAAGGGACTACTTTTAACCGATGTTAATCGTCTTTATACTTTTAATTGGGTTGTGTAATCCTTCCTTCCTTGTCGAAGCCAGCGAAAAAACAAATCAGCCGTCCTCTCATCAAGACATGGTTTTTATCTCCCCGGGATCATTTTTAATGGGAGCTGAAAATAATCAAGGCTACCAAAGCTGTGTGGCGTACAACGAAACCTGCAAAGAAAAATGGTTTAACGATGAAGCTCCGGTTCATCGGGTAAAACTGGATGGGTTTCATATTGATATTTACGAGGTAACTCAAAAAGACTTTAAACGTGTCATGGAAAAAAATCCTTCCGAATTTAAAGGTTCAAGTCGACCTGTGGAAAACGTGACCTGGTTTGATGCTAAGGAGTACTGTAGACAATTGGGCAAACGACTTCCTACTGAAGCAGAGTGGGAGCGGGCCGCTAGAGGAGAAAGCAACTCTGTTTTTCCTTGGGGAGATAAGGCCGGTTCAGAGAAAGCAAATTTCTGCGATGCTCAATGCGATAAAGGTTGGAAGGTGGACCAGTTTAACGATGGTTATTCAAATACCGCTCCTGTGGGCAGTTTTCCTCCAAATTCATACGGATTGTTTGATATGGCTGGAAATGTTTACGAATGGGTGAGCGACTGGCATGACGAGGATTATTACCGGATTTCCCCTAAGGAAAACCCCCGGGGACCAAAATCGGGAAAAAAGAAAGTCATGCGGGGAGGATCTTGGATAAACTATGCGACAGGCGTTCGCCCTGCCGATCGCACTGACTCAAAGCCTAATGCCCGTATGGATTTTGTCGGCTTCCGCTGCGCTCGATAAATTTACCTGTAGGCACTTCCGAATTGTATTAAAAAATTCTAAAGGATAGAGTTTAATGATTTCAAAAAATAATATTTCAAGATGTGTAAAGACCATTAAGCAATTGATCAATAGATGTGAGTCTTATGGAGAGTTTGATAAGGATGGGAACCTGTTTTTCCCAGTAGAAAAAATCGAGCACGGTCTACTTAAAATCTCAAAGGAAAAGTTGTGCGAATATGAATCATCTGGAATGAGTGTTCTAGAATTGCATCAGAAACTGGAAGAGCAGGCGGGTGATTGTGGCTGGTCAGATGCTACTTTGGATATACAGGTGCCTAAACCAAAGTTGAGGACAAAAATTTTTTAATGATTTGAACTTACTCCCACTCAATAGTAACGTGGATTTATAACTATTTAAAAGCAATGAGTTAAGTAGGCCATAATAGTTATGTGTAACTATTGTGTAAGTTTCTGAGAGAAAACCTTGTTCGAATAATGACCAACGTTACTATTCGATTTCAATAGTCTACGTGTTTTGTAGTTACACATTGTGCGACGATTAACGTGCATAATTAATGCGCTTTATTTTGCCCTTTTGTCCGTTCTGTTCACTTGTTCTTTTTTATTAAACGTCTTCCAAACTGTGCTTGCTGTTCAATCAAACCATCTAACTCACCTAGTTTAGCAGCTTCACGTATCTTACGCAGCGTATCTGCAACTTCAGCTTCGATTGCTAGTTCTATAGCATTTTTACCTTTAGCAAACTCCAAAAGTTTGTTGCCGTAACGCACAACAAGGTTGATTTTTCCATCAACGCTTACCGTCCACCAACGCTTTACACGCTTCGCAACTTCAACTTTCTTTTGGTTACCATCGTCGTCAGTTATCCATTTATGCTTTGTTGGCGTGAAGTCAACATTTGTTGCAAGTTGGATTTGTTCATCTAGCTTTGCAATCAACTTACGACGACGCACAGCAATCGGATTGTTGTTAGCAAGTGGTTTAAATGTTACAAAGTTTAGAGTTTTAAGTACAGTCATATCAGCCTCCTATGTATAGTAAAAGCATTATGCTTTCACTGCTTGGTGGCTGTCATCCGAAATTTAACATTTTTCAGATTTATAGACTGCTTGTTTACCTACCCAATGCGAAATAATAAATCTTTCTGCACTTCCATCATCTGCAATCGACATATATT